>Ga0134121_10000976_pt1 | contig 28700 bp, 27 predicted proteins | sample KB301_FD_96463 | JGI IMG/M metagenome (GOLD analysis project Ga0134121, IMG submission 96463) | Terrestrial soil microbial communities without Nitrogen fertilizer from Kellogg Biological Station, Michigan, USA - KB3-0-1 | ecosystem: Environmental > Terrestrial > Soil > Unclassified ... | reverse complement strand
TCCGGTGGCACGGTTTTCACAGATTCAACAATCAGCACCGCGGCTCAAAGCAGCGCTTCAGTCAGCATCAGCAAAGTCGGTCGGGTCGAACTCGCACCCAACAGCAATCTTCGCCTCAGCTTTGCGGCGAACAGCATCACGGCAATGCTCGAGACTGGTAGTGCTCAAGTGTCAACGTTATCTGGAACCACTGTTAACTTGACGACCAAAGACGGCACGGTTGTTGTCGACGGAACTCAGCCAACGACGTTCACTGTTAGTGCTTCACGTGGACGCACTCATGTGTCGACGCTCTCGGGCGTGGCGCAGTTCAAAGCTGGCGGAACAGTTAAGCAAGTTGCGGCTGGTGAGAGTGCAACTGCTGGAACACCGAATCCACAGACTGACGATGATGACGACGATCTGAGTGGCGGCGCGTTGGCCGTGTTGCTGCTGGCTGTCGGTGGTGCAGTGGCGGGCGTGCTTTACGCAGCGTTCCACAATAACGACCTTAACTTCGGCGGCAGCGTTACCGTAATCAGCCCGACCAAGTAAGCTCGCAGATTTCGTTCGGCTTGGATAAAAACACTGTGGCACTGGTATCCAGCGCTGCGGTTAGGCAGATTCACCTTGCGGGTCACGTGAATTCACACGCGTGACCCGCAAGGTTTTGATTGTAAGGATGGTCCTCTGCGTAGCGGCGCAGAGAAGAAAGTAGCTAAATGCACATTGCTGTAATTGGTACCGGTTATGTAGGTCTTGTTACCGGAGCATGCTTTGCCGAGTTTGGTGTCGACGTTACCTGCGTCGATGTTGATGAAGACAAGATCGCGCGACTGCTGCGAGGCGTCATGCCGATCTACGAGCCCGGACTCGAACAGCTAGTCTTAAAGAACACTCAGGCTGGTCGCCTCAGATTCACCACCGACGTCAAACAAGCAGTAGAACAAGCCCTCGTCATCTTTCTCGCCGTCGGTACTCCACCGAAGCCGGACGGCTCGCCGGATCTCAGTTTCGTCGAACAGGCAGCATCATCCGTGGCCGAGTTTATGAACGGCTACAAGGTGGTCGTCACGAAGTCGACTGTACCGATCGGAACCGGCGAACACCTTCGCACGCTGATCAACGAGCGCAAGAAAACGCGCGCCAATTTCGGTGTCGTTTCGAATCCCGAGTTTTTAAGAGAAGGCGCCGCGATAAGTGACTTCATGCGTCCCGATCGCGTGGTGATCGGCAGCCGCGACGAAGAAGCGATCGCGATCATGAAAGACCTGTATCGCCCGCTTTACCTGATCGAAGCGCCGTTTGTGATCACTTCGCTCGAAGCTGCGGAGCTCGCGAAGTATGCCGCCAATGCATTCCTCGCGACGAAGGTTTCGTTTATCAATGAGATTGCCAATCTGTGCGACAAGATCGGTTGCGACGTCCACGATGTTGCACGCGCGATCGGAATGGATAAGCGGATCGGAAGTAAGTTTCTGCATCCCGGGCCAGGCTTTGGCGGATCGTGTTTTCCGAAGGACACCCGCGCGCTTTCGTCCGTAGCTCGACAATATGACTCCGAGTCGAGGATCGTCGATGCAGTGATCGAAGTGAACCAGCGGCAGGGCGAGATGATGTTAGCCAAGATCCGGAAGCTTGTTGGTACACTCCAGAACAAGACGATCGCCGTGCTTGGTCTCGCTTTCAAACCGGAGACTGACGATATGCGCGAGGCGCCCGCAGTCGGCATCATTCGGAGTCTGCTTGAAGAAGGCGCGCAGATCCGCGCGTACGATCCGGTTGCAAAGCACGAAGCGATGAAAGTGCTGCCGCAAATCGGTTATGCAGACGACGAATACGCCGCAGTGCAAGGCGCAGACGCGCTGGTGTTCGTCACTGAGTGGAACCAGTTTCGCGCGCTCGACATGATTCGCATACGCGATCTGATGACTACACCGAAGATCGCTGACTTGCGAAACATCTACGACCCGGAAGACATGCGGGAGTTTGGTTTTGAATACGTTGGGGTGGGCAGGTAAACATACAAGCAAATGCCATTGACGGGAACAGCGCTGGTAACTGGTGGAGCGGGTTTTATCGGTTCACATATCGCTGCGGCTCTCATGGCCAGCGGCGCGCGCGTCCGTGTGATTGATGATTTGTCGACCGGTCATCGTGAAAACCTCGAAGAGATCGGCGGCGATCTCGATTTCATCGAAGGCAGTGTCGCTGATGAAGCGCTGCTGAAAAAAGCACTCGATGGTGTCGAGATAGTCTTTCACGAAGCCGCGATTCCTTCTGTGCCGCGCTCGGTCGAAGAGCCACGACAAACTCACATCGCATCTGTTGACGGAACATTCTCCTTACTCGTAGCAGCTCGAGATAACCGCGTCAGACGTGTGGTCTACGCGGCTTCGAGCTCTGCGTACGGCGATCAGCCGACACTGCCGAAGTCTGAGCAGATGCTGCCGGATCCGTTGTCTCCTTACGCGGTTGCGAAACTGGTTGGTGAGTATTACTGCCAGGTGTTCACGCGCGTCTATGGTTTGGAAACCGTGTCGCTGCGTTACTTCAACGTGTTTGGACCGCGACAGGATCCAGGTTCGCAGTATTCGGGAGTTGTTTCACGATTTATCAGCACGCTTTTGTCTGGCGAGCAGCCAGTGATCTATGGCGATGGCGAGCAATCGCGCGATTTCACGTACATAGATAATGTTGTGGCCGCGAATCTGAGTGCGGCGTCGTCGAAAGAGGCGTCGGGGAAAGTCATCAATGTCGCGAATGGAGAGCGGATCACGTTGAACGAACTGCTGTCAGAGTTGAAGGAGTTGACTGGAAAGCAGGACGTGACAGCAGACTATCGAGAGGCGCGTGTCGGTGATGTGCGGCACAGTCTCGCTGACAACACGCTCGCGCAGAAGCTTCTCGGGTACGAAGTGAAAGTCGGGTTACGCGAAGGACTGGAACGCACGATCGACTGGTGGCAAAACAGTCGTTTTAGCCGCGGATGATATAACGAGACAGAGATAGAACAAGTCAGGAAGAGGGGCTTGCCCCCGCTCGTCCAATCCAAGGAACAGCGGGGGCAAGCCCCTCTTCCTGACTTGTTCTATTCTTCGAACAGTTGTTTTAGGCTCTTTACGTATGGCGGACGTGCGACGCCTTTGTCAGTAATGATCGCCGTGATGAATTGATGCGGCGTCACGTCGAACGCCGGGTTGTGAACATTCACGCCTTCCGGGCCGAGCTGGTGTTCACGAATGTGAGTTACTTCCATCGAATCTCTTTCCTCAATCGGAATCTCATCTCCTGAAGCAAGTGACATATCGAGCGTAGTCAGCGGCGCCGCGACGTAGAACGGTATGCCGTGTTCGCGCGCGAGCACTGCGACCATGTAAGTGCCGATCTTGTTTGCTGTGTCGCCGTTCGCGGCAATACGATCCGCGCCGACGACCACTGCATCAACCTTCCCGCTCTTCATCACGTGACCAGCCATGTTATCTGTGATCACTGTGACCGGAATGTCGTCTTTAGCCAGTTCCCACGCGGTTAGTCTGAGGCCCTGAAGAAATGGTCTTGTCTCGTCAGCGATCACTGCGACTTTTTTGCCGGCGTCACGTGCGCCGCGAATCACGCCGAGCGCTGTGCCGTAATCTCCGGCAGTGGCTAGTGCGCCGGCGTTACAGTGTGTGAGCACTGTCGCCCCGTCAGGAATGAGTGGTCCACCATGACGACCGATGGCGCGGTTTGCCGTGATGTCTTCTTCGAAAATCGCGAGTGCTTCAGCAACGAGTGTTTTCTTCACCTGTTCGACGTCGCCCACATGTTTATTCCGCTCGAAAGTTGCGCGCATCCGCTCGATGGCCCAGAACAGATTTACGGCAGTTGGGCGTGTCTTGCCCATCACGTCGCAGATGTATAGCAGGTCGTCTTCGAGATCGGCGACTGACGTTCCCACTGACTGGCTGGCGCCGAGCGCGATTCCCATCGCGGCGGAGACGCCGATCGCCGGTGCGCCGCGAACCACCATCTTGCGAATGGCTTCCGCCACTTCGTCGTAAGAACGCAGCATCAGGTAAGTTTCTTCGGAGGGCAGCAGGCGCTGGTCCAGCATGCGCACGCCGTCTTTTGTCCACTCGACTGTTTTGATCATCGCGAGGCATCTTACTGGAAGCCACAAAAAGGCACAAAGTAGTTGGCATAAAAAGGCAGAAAAAGCACAAATGATTTATTATGGGCGGTCTGTGCATACCTGTCGCAATCAATTCGTGATGGCGGTTGTTGTCTGCCTCGCGCTGCTTTCCGCGTGTACTCCGGGACGAACTGCGAATGAGGGGCCGAGGCGCGAGATTACGGACGATGCCGGGCGACGAGTTAGTATTCCTGTCAAAGTTGATCGGGTAATCTCGCTGGCGCCGAATCTCACCGAAATCGTTTTCGCTGTCGGCGCCGGTGATCGACTCGTGGGACGTACGAGTTATTGCGACTATCCGCCGGAAGCGAAAAAGATTCCTGCAGTGGGCGACACGATCCATCCGAATCTCGAGCCGATAATCGCACTGAAGCCGCAGGTAGTCCTTGTCTCGACCGCCTCACAACTCGAAGTCTTCACACAACAACTCAAGGGGCAGAACATCGCGGTCTTCGTCACTGATCCCCACGATCTCGAAGGGGTGTTTCGCTCGATTGAACAGATCGGCGAGATAGTTGGAGAAAAAGACAAGGCGAACCAACTCGTGCAGACGCTACAAGAACGAACCAGCGCGGTCCAACAAGCCGTAAAGTACGAGCCCCTGGTGAAAGTTTTCTACCAGGCTTCCGGCGAGCCGCTTTACACCGCCGGCCGCGATTCTTTTGTCACTGACCTCATACGTCGCGCGGGAGGAGCTTCCGTGACGGCCGATGTTCCCGGAGCGTGGCCCAAGTTCAGCAATGAGTCCGCCCTCGCAGCGAGGCCCGAAGCCATCATCCTGCCCACCGGCGGCTCGATGGGCGCTGCAAATTCAAACGTCGCCGAGGCACTGCGCCAATCACCGGCAGTGCTGCAGGGCCACGTCTACAAGATCAACGACGATCACCTCGCTCGACCTGGACCAAGATTGGTTGACGGGCTCGAGGAGATAGCCCGCGCGCTGCACCCCGACGCCTTCGCAAGATGAATCGAGTCACGCTCCGCAAGACAATAGTTGCATGTGCGGCGATGGCGGCCGCGTTGCTGATCGTGATTGTCTTGATGTCGCTGTTGGGGAGCGAACCGCTTCCTGTGCGTGCGTCGTTGTGCGCGCTTGCGTCGTTCGGTACCAGCGCGTGTGGTCTGACTCAAGACCAGTTCGACATTCTCTTCCAGATTCGTTTACCGAGAATCTTGTTGGCCGCGGCGGTGGGAGGCTCGCTCGCAACCGCGGGCGCAGGTTACCAGGCGTTGCTGCGAAACCCGCTCGCCGAGCCGTATTTGCTAGGCATCTCGAACGGCGCTGCAGTCGGGACGATGATCGCGCTCGTATTCTTCGGCGCGATCGAGTGGACGCGGCCGATCCTCGCATTTAGCGGTGCATTACTGGCGACGCTTGCGGTCTACCGTCTCGCGCGCGGGCGCGCGGGGGCGACACCCGAACGATTGATACTCGCGGGTGTAATCGTCACGACGTTTCTTTCCTCAGTGATCGTATTTGTGACTGTTTTGATGGACGCGACGAGGATCCGATCGTTTACGTTCTGGCTGCTCGGCGATCTGTCGGGCACGAGCAAGGCGCTGTTGCCGTTGACTATTGTAATTACGATCGCAGGCGCTGTGGCGCTGACGCTTCACGCGCGCTCGTTGAATTTGTTGATGCTTGGTGAGCGCGATGCTTTCGATCTCGGCGTTGAAGTCGGGCGTGTGCGAATCGTTGTTTTTCTGGTGGCGAGTTTGCTCGTGGGAAGCTCGGTGGCGGCGAGTGGATCGGTGGGATACGTCGGGCTCGTCGTGCCGCATCTCGCGCGATTATCGCTCGGGAGTGACAACAGAATTAGCATTCCTGCCGCGGCTCTTGGTGGCGCGCTGTTTGTGATTGTTGCAGATACTGTCGCGCGCACGGTTATCGCGCCGAGAGAGTTGCCCGTTGGCGCCATCACCGCGCTCATCGGAGCGCCGCTTTTCATTTACTTACTGAGAAGAGCATGAGTTTGGAAGGACGTAACATCACCGTCGCGTATGACCATCGCATCGCGGTGGCTGATGTGACGTTGTCGCTCAAACAAGGTGAAATCACCGCCATCATCGGCCCGAACGGCGCCGGCAAATCAACTCTACTCCGCACTCTGAACGGCCAGCTTCCACGATCCTCAGGCACAGTGCTGCTCGACGGAGAACCAATCGAGCGACTCAATCGTCGCAACATCTCGAGACGCATCGCCGTCGTTGCCCAGGAAGCAGAACTTCGTTTCCCCGTCACTGTGCTGGAGTTTGTCCTCGGCGGTCGCTTCGCGTGGGCTACACACTCCGGTTGGGGTTGGGAAACCGAGCGCGACCTCGACGTTGCCGAATCCGTGATTCGCGAGACCGAATTGAGTTCTCTGAGCGCGCGTTTGATGAGTGAGCTGTCCGGCGGTGAGAGACAACGCGCACTGATGGCCCGCGCGCTTGCAACCGAAGCTCCGATACTTTTGCTCGACGAGCCGACAGCGAATCTCGATCTCTCACATCAGGCGACGTTGCTGAGTCTCGTCAGAGCTCGCTGTGATCAGCATCGTGCAGCAGCGCTTGTCGTTACTCACGACATCAATCTCGCTTCGGAGTTTGCTGACAATATTTTATTGATGAAGCAGGGAAGAACGGTCCACTCCGGCAGCCCAGAGAAAGTACTCAAACCGGAAATACTTCAGGATGTGTTCGAGATTAGAGTTTTAGTGGACGCGCATCCGGTGACAGGTGGACCACGCGTCACGCCGGTCCATGAACCGACCCGTGATTAATGATCCGTCGAATCTGTGGCTCAGGTTGCAAGGGTTTGGAGATCGAGGACGCGATTGCGCCACTTACGGAACTCGCCCCTTGCAACCTGAAAACGAGACTAATCGACTCTTTTTGTAAACAGCCCGCCGGCGAGAAAGACTACGCCCAGCAGGATGTGAATGCCGTGGTCGGCCTGGCCGAGATCCAATGGTCCCACGTGCCACATCCGGTCGGGAGCTCCTCCAAGCGCCATTCCCAAAATGCCGAGCGCCAGATAAACCACGCCGAAGACCAGCGAAAACATCTTTGCTGCAGACAGAGTGCCTGCAAAGCCAAAATACAATGCGAGAATACCAGAGAGTAAATGAACCACATTGTGTGCCGGCGTCAGGTGAGCGCCTAACAATGTAGGGGCGACAAATCCACAAACGCCCACCAGCAACAACACGACTCCCAAAATCTTACAAACCGTCTTTGCCATTATTCACTCGCTCCTAGTTGGAAGGTTTGGAACCGAGCAGCGCTCCGCCTGGGCTGAGCCGGGGGACCGCCTTTCAATGAACAGTTGTTTTCGATTTGGTGCGCCGCATGTATATCAGAAGATATTCGTCCTGTAAATCAAGAAAACTGGTAAATCTCGTCTACGACTATTGGCCCGGCGCAAGTTATACTATCGCCCAAGACTTACAATACGAGGTGTGGGGCAATGACTTTAAGGAGAGTGTTTTTCGCCGTAGTGTTTCTGGCTCTAACTGTTTCTGCAGTTAACGCCTACACGGTTGTCATGCGTGACGGACGCCGTGTCGAGATTCCCAACGAGTTTACCGTCACAAACTCAACCTTGACTTACGCGGTGAGTAACGGCTTCCAGGTAACTATCCAACTGAACACTGTCGACATCGCCGCAACTGAGCGCGCGAACCGCGAGCCAGCCGGATCGTTCTTGCAGAAAGCCGGTGCGCCCGCGGCCATTCCGAATACTCAACAAAACCGAGCACGCCGTTCCATCACGAATCAAGACCTCGAGATCTATCGCAAGGCGCGCGTGGAAAACGAGCGCGCTTACGAAGAAAAACGTAAAGAGCTGGGCCTGCCTTCCGCCGAAGATCGACGGCGTGAAGTTGCCGAGATTGAAGACCGAACGCTGGAGCAGGTGCGTAGCATGCGCGCGCAGGAGGAGGCTTACTGGCGTAGTCGCGCCGAGGCGATGCGCGCTGAGGCAGCAGCCAACGAAGCGAAGTTCGGATCCTCGCGTGCACAGGAAATACCGTGGTCCTATCCCGCGGGTGGTGTTTTGCCTTTTGACGGTTTCGGAGTCGGGGACGGCCGATTTGGCCGGTTCAGACGATTTCAGTCTTCACCATTTGACGGGTTCCCCGCGACGCCGATAACTCCTTTCCCAACGTTTCAGAATGGTAGAAGGCCAGTGTTCCGGGCTCCGGGAGTGCGTATCAATCCTCGGCCATTTCACGGAGGACGCGGATCACGTAGATGAGCTGGGAAACAGTTATCGGACTCGAAATCCATGCTCAACTGAGTACGGAGTCAAAAATCTTCTGCGGCTGTGCGACGCGTTTTGGTGATGAGCCAAATGCGAACACGTGTCCAACGTGTCTCGGCTTGCCGGGCGCACTGCCTGTCTTGAATCGACGTGTCGTTGAGCTCGGCGCACGTGCGGCGCTCGCGCTTGGCTTGCACATCAACCTCCAGTCGATCTTCGCCCGCAAAAACTACTTCTATCCCGACCTGCCCAAGGGTTACCAGATCTCGCAATACGATCAACCTTTCTCGGCTAACGGCGAGCTCGAGATCATGACTGCCGAGCGCGACGAGGCCGGACATCCGATCGAGTGGCGTCCGAAGAAGATCCGGATTACGCGTCTGCACCTCGAGGAAGACGCGGGTAAGAACGTGCATGAAGGACTTCCGGAGGTCGATCGTTATTCCTACATCGATCTCAACCGTGCCGGTGTGCCCCTCGCTGAGATCGTAACGGAGCCTGACTTTCGTTCGTCGTGGGAAGCTTACGACTACGTCAACCATGTGCGGCGTGCATTGCAGTGGGTCGGCGCGTCTGAGGCTGACATGGAGAAGGGCAACCTGCGTTGCGAGGCGAACGTTTCCGTCAGGCGTGTCGGTGATGAAAGGTTTGGCACTAAAGTCGAGTTGAAGAATTTGAACTCGGTTAGATTTATGCAACGTGCGATCGAGTTTGAAGTGGCGAGACACATTCAGGTACTTGAATCAGGCGGGCGCCTGGCGCAAGAGACGCGACTCTGGGACGACCGTGCCCTGGAAACGCGTGTGATGCGTTCGAAAGAAGAGGCGCATGACTATCGTTATTTTCCGGAGCCGGATCTTCAGCCGTTGATTGTCTCGGAGCAGTTTGTTGACGAAGTGCGACGGGCGATGCCGGAATTGCCTGAGCAGAGACGGAAGCGCTTCGGTGAGCAGTATGGTTTGAGTTATGCAGATGCTTCGCAACTCGTTTCGGATCGGGCGCTGGCTGATTACTATGAAACAGCAGCCGAGGCCTCGGGCAATCCGCGCGCGACGGCGAACTGGATCAGAACTGAGTTGTTACGCGAGCTCGAAGCGAAGGGTGTGTCTGCCGGTGAGTCGCCGTTGTCGCCGAAAGAGCTCGCGGCGCTTGTGCGGCTGATCGATGAAGGGAAGATCAGTGGCAAGCAGGGGAAAGATGTCCTTGTCGAGATGTTCAAGAGCGGCAAGCCTGCGCAGGCGATCGTTGAAGAGCAGGGGCTGGTCCAGTTGAGTGATACCGGTGAGATTGATGCGCTGATTGATAGCGTGATTGCCGCGAATCCCGATCAACTTGCGAATTATCGATCGGGGAAAGAAGCCTTGTTTGGTTTCTTCGTCGGCCAGGTAATCAAGGCGTCGAAGGGCAAAGCGAATCCCAAGGTCGTGAACGAAAGACTCCGGGAGAAATTACAAGGGTAAGAAGTTTTTTACAGGATTAGAGAATCTTGTCTAACAAACTGTTATGAAAACAGCGCTCGTTACCGGCGGCACAAAAGGCATCGGCCGCGCCATCGCCGAATCATTAATCAAGACCGGGGCACGCGTCATCATCACCGCACGCAACGAAGACGAGATCGCGCAAGCAGTTTCACAACTCAACGCGATCGGTCCGGGCACTGCAACGGGTCACGTCTGCGACGTCCGCGATTACAGCCAGGTCAAATCTGTTTTCGACAATCTCGACGGCCTGGACATCCTCATCAATAACGCTGGTGTCGGCATATTCGCATCCGTCGAATCGATGAGCGTCGAAGACTTCCACACCGTTCTCGAAACAAACGTTTTCGGCGTTTTCTACTGTTGCCACGAAGCCATTCCACTCATGAAGAAACGCGGCGGCGGCTACATCATCAACATCTCCTCACTCGCCGGCGCGAACCCACACGCAGAAATGGCCGCCTACAACGCTTCGAAGTTTGGCTTGAACGGCTTCAGCGAAGCACTCATGCAGGAAGTCAGGCACGACGGCATAAAGGTCAGCTACATCATGCCCGGCTCAGTGAACACAGCCTTCGGCGGCGACGAGCCGAGTAACGAAAAGAGCTGGCAACTTCAACCCAGCGACATCGCGCAGGTCGTCATGGATTTACTCGAATTTCCCGATCGAACATTGCCCAGCCGCATCGAGATCAGACCCAGTCGACCGCCAAAACGATGAAAATATTCTTCTGTCTACTTCTCACCAGTTTGCTCGCAACCAGCTCAGTCATTTCACAAACTTCACAAGAGTCACCTGAGCTCGCGGAAGCAACCGAGCTGACTAAATCGGTGGCGAAGTTATTTAAGGAAAATAAGTTTGATGAAGCGCTTCCGCTCGCAAAGCGCGCGTTGGAGATAAGAGAACGGTTGTTGCCGCGCAACGATCCACGCGTCGCAAACTCGCTGAGCTATCTCGGCGACGTTTACATGGCGAAACGCGAATACGACAACGCGAGAAAGACGTTCGAGCGTTTGCTTCCGCTACAGGAAGCTCTGGTTGGCCCAACCGATGTGAGGCTTGCAAACACTTTCGATCGGTTGGCATTACTCTACTATGAAGATGACAAACCGGGCAAAGCTGAGGAGTTTTACCAGCGATCTCTCACTTTACGTGAGAACGCTTTTGGCCCCGAAGATCCTCAAGTAGCGACCTCTCTCTATGCGTTGGGCCAGTTTTATCGACTACAGAGGGACTACGACAAAGCTCTGAACAACTACAGACGTAGCCTGATGATCTATGGTCGCGCCGGCGGAGTCACGACGGCTGAATTTCAACGCGCGAGCACGGGTCTTTCCTGTCTGGGTTACCAGAGTGAGAACACCCGCGCAATCACCAGAGAGCTCGAAAGCATCCAGAAACAGTTTGCCCCCGGGCTGCCACCAATGCTGACCGCAAAGATGCTGAACGGGTACGCGGTGACTATGGCCAGGCCGGAGTATCCGCGAGCCGCAAGGGAGAGAAATTTGTCGGGAACAGTGGTCGTGCAGGTGGAGATCGACGAACAGGGAAAAGTCATCAGTGCGAAGGACATGTGCCAGGGACCGCCGTACCTGAGTGAGTCTTCTGTCAAAGCCGCACTTCAGTCTCGCTTCGCTCCAACTAAGATTTCGGGTGTGCCGGTAAAGACAAAGGGCGTGCTCCGGTACAACTTCGTTACTCCAACCAGGATCTGGAGATGAATCCCACGCTGCCATAGAAGCAATGCGAGCTGTAGTGCAAAGAGTGACGCGCGCGAACGTCACGATCGATAACGAAGTTGTCGGCGAGATCGAACACGGTCTCGTCGTTTTGTTGGGGATCGCGCGGGACGATACTAAAGAAGACGCTGACTATCTCGTGCCGAAGATTATGGCGTTGCGGATCTTTGACGACGCCGAGGGCCGCATGAATGTGTCAGTCAAAGATATCGATGGCGGCCTACTGATCGTTTCGCAGTTCACTTTATACGGCGATGTGCGGCGCGGTCTGCGGCCCTCGTGGAGCGACGCCGCCGCTCCGGAGATTGCAGAACCCTTGTACGATTACTTCGTGGAGAGCAGTCGAAAGCTGCACGGGCGAGTTGAAACTGGCAGCTTTCGCAAGACGATGCAGGTGGAACTGGTTAACGATGGTCCAGTGACGATACTGCTCGACAGCCGCAAAATGTTTTAGATCGAGTCCTCCGACGCTTTTGAATTCTCGTCGAGCTCATATCTGTCGCGATCGCGCCGTTCAATCTTGTCGATAAACTCCAGCTCTTCGTTGTCCTCATAACTGACGCCCATCGCTGCTGCGTTTTCCTCGACGAGCGATTGATCTGGCGTCGGGTTGTCGCCGGCGACGGTTTCCGATCCGCTTTCGTTGACGTCTTCCCAGTCTGCATCGAGATCGCCACCAGCGTCGCGCGGCGAAGCGGCAGTATTGTTGCGCAAGCGCTGCGCTAGCATGTCAGGATCTTTCGGCGCGCGAGAGATCTCGAGCTCCATAAACTCCTCGATCTCGGGATCGGGTACGTAATCAGGATCATTAGCCAGATATTCACCGTGTTTCTTAGCCATGCAGATCTCCTCAGCTTGTTCTCGGCCTTCAATTGCGGGGGTTGTGGGAAATATAACTAATAATCGCTTTCACGCAAAGGCACAAAGTTGCGTTTTCTTTGCGTCTTTTGTGCCTCTTTGCGGCAAATGCTACACTTCAACTTGAACCATAACACCTGTAATTACTGACTTTTTCAGGAAAGAGTTTGAGCACCGCTATGCCAGCTATCCCGTTTGATTCTTTGCAAACTTTCAATTCTGATTCCGGTCCGGTCGGACAATTCTTTTCACTACCACAACTCGAGAAAAACGGCGTTGGTCCTGTTTCGCGACTGCCGCACAGTCTTCGCGTCGTCCTCGAATCGGTGCTGCGTAATTGCGACGGCGAGAAGATCACCGAAGACGACATCCGCGAAATCGCAAACTGGCAACCGAACGGCAAACGCACCGAGGAGATTCCCTTCGTCGTTGCGCGCGTGCTGTTACAGGATTTCACGGGCGTGCCGTTGCTCGTCGATCTCGCCGCGATGCGTTCGGCGGTCGCGCGTTTGGCCAAGAACACGGGCGTGATCGAACCACTCGTGCCCGTCGATCTCGTCATCGACCACTCAGTGCAGGTCGACTTCTCGAGCACCCGCGATGCATTTGAAAAGAACATGGAAATGGAATTCAGGCGCAATCGTTCGCGTTACCAGTTTTTGAAGTGGGGCACGCAGGCTTTCGACGGGTTTCGCGTGATTCCGCCGGGTATTGGGATCTGTCATCAGGTGAATCTCGAATACCTTGCCAAAAACGTTTGGGAGAAGAATGTTTATTTTCCCGATTCGCTCGTCGGCACTGATTCGCACACGACGATGGTCAACGGCCTCGGCGTTGTCGGTTGGGGCGTGGGCGGTATTGAAGCCGAGGCTGCGATGCTCGGCCAGCCGGTTTACTTCTTAACTCCGGATGTCGTTGGTGTTCATCTCAGCGGCAGTTTGCGTGAAGGTGTGACGGCGACTGACCTCGTGTTGCGTGTCACGGAGATGATGCGCAAAGCCAAAGTTGTCGGAAAGTTTGTCGAGTTTCACGGCGAAGGTGCGGCGAGTTTGTCTGTTACGGATCGCGCGACGATCGCCAACATGGCGCCGGAGTATGGCGCGACGATGGGGTTCTTCCCGGTCGATGAAGAAACGTGCACCTATCTTTTGGCCACCGGCCGATCGAAAGAGCACGTGGATCTCGTCAGGCATTACTACAAGGCGCAGGGAATGTTTGGCATTCCGCGCAAAGGCGAGTGTGATTATAGCGTCGTGCTCGAACTCGATCTCGATTCGATCGTGCCGAGTGTCGCTGGTCCAAAACGACCGCAGGATCGTATCGAGCTGTCGGCATTGAAGGCGCAGTTCAATGAAATGATGGTGCGGCCGGTCAGCGAGGGCGGCTACGGCAAGACGGAAGACGATCTTTGGACGCGTTATCACGTTAAGATCGGCGCCGATCGTCAACGAACAATGGCTGGAGGCGGTGAGCAACGATCGGAAAGTGTTCCGGAAGTGGCTGGCAATCATCAGACGGAGGCAAACACCAACGTCTGGACCGAAACGGAAATGGTCAACAACCGTCCCACTCCGGACATCGTGGTTGAGATTCCTGAAGACGAGTTTCCGACAGGCGATGAGCTTGTGGGCCACGGCGATGTTCTGATCGCTGCGATCACGTCGTGCACAAACACGTCGAATCCGAGTGTGATGCTGGCGGCTGGGTTGCTCGCGAAGAAGGCGGTTGAAAAAGGACTGACTGTCAGTCCGAAAGTTAAGAACTCACTCGCGCCGGGATCGAGAGTCGTTACCGAGTATCTTGAAAGAACAGGTTTGCAGCCTTTCTTGAACGAGTTGGGATTCAATCTCGTCGGTTATGGCTGTACGACGTGCATCGGAAACTCCGGTCCACTCGATCCGGCGATTGAGCAGATCGTGAACGAGCGCGACGTGATTGGCGCGTCTGTTTTGTCGGGCAACAGAAACTTCGAGGCGCGCGTACACCAGAGTATCAAGGCAAATTTCCTGATGAGCCCGCCGCTAGTCGTCGCGTTTGCGATTGCGGGGCGAGTTGATCTTGATTTGTCTAACGACCCGCTGGGCACCGGCAATGACGGTGAAGAGATTTATCTACGCGACATCTGGCCCACGATGGCAGAGATCAACGCATTGATGAGCGCGGCTTTCGATCCCGAGACTTATCGACGCCTCTACGGCAATTTCGCCGAACAGAACCCGCTTTGGAACGAGATTCCGAGCACCTCGGGCGACGTTTACCAGTGGGAGTTGGAGTCGACTTACATTCGCGAGCCTCCTTACTTTGAAGACTTTCATAGCACTCTGCAGCCGGTGTCTGATGTTAGAGGCGCGCGGCCGCTCGCGATCTTTGGTGACTCAGTCACGACCGATCACATTAGTCCGGCGGGCGCGATCAAACCGTCATCGCCGGCTGGGTTGTATCTGCAGGACCGCGGCGTCGACATTAAAGACTTCAACAGTTACGGCGCGAGACGTGGCAATCACGAAGTGATGGTGCGCGGTACGTTTGCAAACGTGCGTATCAAAAACTTGATGGTGCCGGGTGTTGAAGGTGGCGTCACGATCTACCAGCCCGATGGCGAGCGCATGAGTATCTACGACGCGGCGATGCGTTATCAGAATGAAGGGGTGCCGCTCGTGATCATTGCCGGTCAGGAATATGGGACGGGTAGCTCGCGCGACTGGGCGGCTAAGCGAACGCGTCTGCTTGGTGTGAAGGCGGTGATTGCGCAGAGCTTCGAGCGTATTCATCGCAGCAACCTTGTGGGAATGGGTGTGTTGCCGTGCCAGTTCAAAGACGATATGAGTGCGGCTTCACTAAATCTCGACGGTAGTGAGACCTTTGATCTGCTGGGGGTGGAATCGGGCATCGAGCCAAGGCAGGATGTGACGCTTGTGATTCATCGTGCGAGTGGCGAGACTGAAGAAATCCCGATCACGCTCAGGATCGATACGTCGATTGAGGTTGATTACTACAAGCACGGTGGGATTTTGCCGTACGTGTTGCGGCAGTTGCTTATGGGAACCACTGAATTTTAGCCGCGGATTTTCGCGGATTAACGCAGATCAGATAGGAGAAATATGTCATCAGCTTCAGTAGCTTCAAAGAAGTACCAGTTGTTTATTGATGGACAGTGGGTTGATTCGGAGTCGGGGAAGACGTTCAAGACACCGAATCCGGCGACGGGCGAGACGCTCGCTGAAGTCGCAGAGGCCGATAAGGCTGATATCGACAAGGCTGTCGTGGCTGCGCGGCGTGCGTTTGAAGGTAAGTGGTCCAAGATGAGTGCGCGCGATCGCGGCCGTTTGCTTTACAAGCTTTCGCAATTGATCGAGCAAAACTCTGCGGATTTGGCTGCGCTGGAAACGGCCGATAATGGCAAGCCGATTAAAGAGTCGCTCTACGTTGATCTGCCGCAGGTGGTGGAGAATTTCGAATACTTCGCGGGCTGGGCCACGAAGATCGAGGGCGAGACGATTCCCGTTCCGGGCAAGATGTTCAACTACACCTTGCGCGAGCCGATCGGTGTTTGCGGTCAGATCATTCCGTGGAACTTCCCGCTCCTGATGGCTGCGTGGAAACTCGCGCCTGCACTCGCTGCCGGGAACACAATTGTTCTCAAGCCTGCGGAGCAGACGCCTGTCGGTGCGATGGAGCTCGCGAAGCTGATCCAGGAAGCAGGATTCCCGGAAGGCGTCGTCAATATCGTTCCCGGTTATGGTGAGACTGCGGGAGCGGCACTCGCTGCTCATCCGGGCATCGACAAGATCGCGTTTACCGGTTCGACTGAAGTTGGAAAGCTCATCGCCAGGACTGCGGCTGACAACTTAACCAAGGTTTCGTTGGAGCTCGGCGGCAAGGCACCGAACATCGTCTTTGCTGATTCCGATCTTGAACAGGCAGTCGCGGGTGCGATGATGGGAATCTTCTACAACCAGGGACAGGTGTGTTGTGCGGGCTCGCGTTTGTTTGTGGAAGAGTCAGTGAAGGATCAGTTCCTCGACAAGCTCTCGGAGAAGGCGGGCAAGATTGCTGTTGGCGATCCGATGGACAAGTCGACGCAGATGGGACCGCAGGTTTCCGAAGAGCAACTGAACCGCATCAAGGGTTACGTCGATATCGCGCGTGAAGAAGGTGCGACAGTCGTGGCCGGTGGCCAGACGCCGCAGCTTGAAGGCGCGTTTCAGAAGGGCTACTTCTTCACTCCGACGATCTTTTCGGAAGTGAAGAATAGTATGCGCGTGGCGCAGGAAGAGATCTTTGGACCGGTCGTCTCGGTGATCAGTTTCAAAGACGAAGACGATCTGCTCAAGCAGGCGAACGACACGATCTACGGCCTGTCGGCTGGCATTTGGACCAGGGACATCACGCGCGCGCACCGTTTTGCGAAAGAGATCAAGGCGGGAGTTATTTGGATCAATACTTTCAACATGTTCAATGCAGCGTCACCCTTCGGTGGTTATAAACAGTCGGGCTACGGGCGCGAGATGGGCCGCCACGCGCTCGATCTTTACACGCAGGTGAAGAGCGTTTGGGTGGATCTTTCCGGCCGTCCGATTGGCTGGTTTGGGAAATAGGCCACAAAAGGCACAAACAAGAACACAAAAGGCACAAAAAGCAAAAGGCCGTTTCTTTGTGCTTTTTGTGCCTCTTTGTGGCATCATCATGGCCTCTCCCGAGATGAACAACATTTAAGGAGAAGCCATGATGGTTTTGAAAAAGGCTGCTGTTTTCTTCATCCTGATCGGTGCGACGCTGCTGTTCACCGCCTGCCCCAGCCAGACCAACATCTCTAAGATCAACTCTAATCCGGATCGTTATCGCGGCAAGGAAGTCGGGATCGCGGGTCGAGTTACAGACAGTTACGGCGCACTGGGTGTCGGCGCTTACGAGATTGACGATGGCACTGGCAGGATCTGGGTGGCGACGAAACTCGGTGTGCCGTCACGCGGTTCACGCGTCGGTGCGAAGGGGTATGTGCACAACGGGTTCAATTTCGCCGGTCGTAGTTTTGGAACTGTGTTGGAAGAAACCGATCGCCGATCCAGATAATCTGTGGCTAAAAACACCGACCGCGAGATCGTTCAGCATATTGATAAGGAGTTCGCTTCTCTGATCAAGAGCTTGAAAGATCTCGCCCGTTCGGGTCTCTCGAATCAATTCATCCTGCGCAGCGCCGCAACGATCGAGCAAATGTGCGGTGGACTCACCGCCAACCTTTGGGACGATCCGTTCGAATGGACGCTCCCGGAAGCTCTTTCAAACGCCGATCGGATAATCGAGTATTTGTCTGAAGTCGATCTCGCGCGCGAGCGTGCGTTCGATTCAATCGACGATGCTGCATTGACGAAGTACATCTCGGTTCCGTCGGGTGAAGAGCAGTTGCTGATTAGTGTGCTGCTCCAAACACTTGTCAGAGCCAGTGATTTGCGAGGACGGGCCTGAATTCGCAAAATGTTTTATTATCTAGTCCGACGTAACAGCCCGTCTGGCGAGGAACAGTCCCCATGTTTTGTCCGCAGTGCGGTCAGCAGCAAGTCGCAGGTGTTATCCGTTTTTGCTCTCGTTGCGGTTTTCCCCTCGATGGCGTATTGCAGTTGTTAAGCAATGGCGGAAGCCTGCCCGTCTACCGAACGCCCGACGAGCAGCCTGTCCCCGTTTCAGCGCGTCGCAAGGGTGTCAAACAGGGTGGCCAGTTACTGCTTTCCGGCGCTGTGCTTGTTCCGGTTCTGGGGATCTTTGCGAGTTACAGCAATTCGACTTTTCTCGAGATCCTCACAGCGCTCGCAGCCATCATCTGTTTCATGGGCGGCCCGCTGCGAATGTTGTTCGCCGCAGTATTTGAAGAAGGGGCGCCGAAGCCCGTGCGTATGTATGGACCAGGGCCGATGCAGATGCCACAACAGTTTGCTCCACATATGTCGAGCCCTGCGCTACCACCGCCGCCTGTACGCCCGCAGCCGAGTTGGAGGACGCGCCCTAATACCGCAGAGTTGGTAAATCCACCGAGCGTCACTGAAAATACGACCCGCTTACTCGATAAAGAAGATCGCACCGAGCGCTAGTTTCTGCCAGGAATTTTCTGCTTGCCGGTTTCGTTAGCTGAACGTTTAAGGGAATTAATCCAACGTGAAGGTAGTATTACCTTTCACGATTGGATGAAGGCCGCACTGTACGATCGGCACGGCGGCTACTATCAACGCGCGGATCGCCAGCGTTGGGGCAGGGCAGGCGACTATCGAACAAGCCCGGAACGCAGCGAGTTGTTTGCTGAAACGTTCACCCGTTACTTCGTCAAGCTCGCTTCGGAGGGGGATCTGACGATTGTCGAGAGCGGCGCGGGTGATGGGAGCTTCGCGGCCGGTGTGCTGCGGACGTTGCGAGATCAGTTCCCGTCGCACTTTGCGAAAACGCGATACGTTGTTTTTGAGTTGAGTGACGATGCGCGCCAGCGTGCGCAGGAACGACTGAGTGAGTTTGGCGAGCGCGTGCAGTTTTGTTCCGATTGGGATCAGGTCTCGGTTAGTTCAGGGATTTATTTTTCAAACGAGCTGATTGATGCGTTTCCGGTTCATCGCGTAGTGATGGGCGATGAAGGACTGTCGGAGGTTTACGTGGCCGTCGATTCAAGCGGTGAGTTTGTTGAGTCTACTGGCCCATTGTCGACGCCAAGGCTAGCTGAGTTTATTAGCGAGTATTCGATCGAGTTGGGACAAGAGCAAGTCATTGAGATCAATTTAGCGATTGACGATTGGCTGAAGTCGATTAGTGAAAAACTCGAAAGAGGATTTCTGATCACGGTCGATTACGGCGCTGAAGCCACTGAGCTTTACGATGCAATGCTGCGGCCTGACGGAACACTGCGCGGTTTTTCAGATCACGCCTTTGTCGACAATCTGCTCGCGGTCCCAGGCGAGTATGATCTGACGACAACCGTCAATTGGACGCAGGTCAAGCGTGTTGGCGAGAAGCTCGGATGGAAAATGATCGAGTTCGCTACGCAGGACAAGTTTCTCTTGAATGCCGGTTTGCCTGAACAATTGCAGTATCGACTGAGCCGTGCAGCGACTGGAGCCGAGAGAGTGGCTTTAACAACAGGCGCGCGTGACATGATCCTGCCCGGTGGAATGGCCTCGAGTTTTCAGGTGCTTGTGCAGAAACGGAGTTAATGATGTCGAAGCTGATCGATCTGTCGCATACAGTTGAACATGGAATGATCACTTACAAAGGCCTGCCGGCGCCTGTGATCAGTGACTATCTCAGCCGCGAAGATTCCAAAACACGCTACGCGCCGGGAACCGAGTTTCATATCGGCAAGATCGAGATGGTTGCTAACACCGGTACGTATCTCGACAGTCCTTTTCACCGGTATGCGCGTGGGAAGGATCTCGCTGGTCTCGATCTGAATTCGATCGCGAATCTCGATGCGATCGTCGTGCGTTGCCCCGGCCAAACGTCCATTGACGAGCAGGCTTTTAGTGATGTTGACGTGAAGGGCAAGGCGGTGCTGGTCCACACCGGTTGGGACAAGCACTGGCGCGCTGAGGAATACTCCAGCGGCAATCATCCTTTTCTTACTGAAAGCGCGGCAACTCATCTCGCGAAGAACGCAGCAGCGCTCGTCGGGATTGATTCTTTCAACATCGACGCGACGCGCGACGGCAATCGTCCGGCACACACGGTTCTGCTCGGACACGATATTCCGATCGTCGAGCATCTCTGCGGTCTTGGAGAGCTGCCGGATCGCGGTTTCAGGTTCTTCGCTGTGCCGGTGAAGGTGCGAGAGTTTGGTACGTTTCCTGTTCGTGCGTTTGGGATCACGGATTAACGCGGATTGGGTACGGATTTTCTTTCGGAGGCGCCCCACATGTTGAAGTTGTTGTTTGTAGTCGTTTTGATGGCAGGCAGCGTTCTTGCTGAGCCGCGGCCGTACTTCACTGAGCCGTCGCTGTCGCCTGATCGCAAAGAGATCGCGTTCGTCTCCGGTGGCGATATTTGGACGGTGCCCGCCGTTGGCGGTGTGGCGTCGCTCCTTGTGTCTCATCCGGCGAACGAAGCGCGCCCGCTGTATTCACCCGACGGGCGGCAGCTCGCGTTCATCTCGTCGCGCACCGGCAGTGGCGATATTTATCTGATGACGCTTGCGACCGGAGATCTTAAACGACTGACATTCGACGACGGTCTCGATCAACTCGACGGTTGGTCACGTGATGGGCGCTGGATTTACTTCTCCTCAACGAGTCGCGACATCGGTGGTCTGAACGATCTGTATCGCGTCAGCGTGAATGGTGGCACGCCGATGTCCGTCAGCGCCGATCGCTACACGAACGAATTTTTCTGTGCGCCTTCACCTGACGGAAAGACGCTCGCATTTTCCGCGCGCGGTATTGCTTCGGGCCAATGGTGGCGCAAAGGTCACAGCCACATTGATGAATCGGAGATCTGGTTGTTGCGATCGTTCGATGGCGGTACGGGTATTTACGAGCGCGTCACCGCCGCGGGAGGCGCGAAAGAGCTTTGGCCGATGTGGAGCAATGACGGGCGCTCGTTGTTCTACGTCTCGGATCGCCTGGATTCCAGTAACAAAAACGCCGCGCAGAACGTTTGGACTGTGACACCGGGCCGCTCCGACGCGCGACGTCTTTCAAACTTCACTGACGGACGCGTGTTGTGGCCGAGCATTTCCTACGACGGTCGTGAGGTCGTGTTTGAGCACAACTTTGCGATCTGGAAGCTCGACACTGCGAGTGGCAAAGCCAGCGAAGTCGCGATCACGCGCCGCGGCGCCTCTGCTGGACCAGCGGTGGAGCGTCAGCGGCTCAACGATCAGATCAGCGAGTTGCAGTTGTCACCTGACGGCAAGAAAGTCGCGTTCGTAGTGCGCGGTGAGGTGTTTGCCGCGTCAGCAAGCGATGGCGGCGATGCAGCACGCGTTTCCAACAGCGCGGCAGAGGAGTATCAAATCGCGTGGGCGCCGGATAGTCGTCGCCTCGTCTACGTGTCTGATCGTGACGGTGTGCCGCACCTGTTCGCGTATGACTTTACTAGCAATTCCGAAACGCAACTTACTCGCGACGCCGCAGACGATACGACACCGCGCTTCTCGCCTGACGGTAAATCACTCGCGTTCATCCGCGGCGCGAAAGAACTGCGTGTGATGGACGTGGCAGCGAAGACCGATCGCGTCGTGAAGACCGCGATCTTTGAGCGTCCGCCGCTTGGATCGGCTCGTCCGTTTGTCTGGTCACCGGATGGTAAGTGGATCGCATACATCCCGATCGCTGAGAACCAGTTTAAGAACGTGAGCGTTGTCGCAGTTGATGGCGGCGCGAGTGGTTCGGCGAGCTATCTCGCGAACGTTTTCAGCAACACGATCTCGTGGAGTCCCGACGGTGCTTACATTCTCTTCGATTCAGGCCAGCGCACGGAGAGCACGCAACTCGCTCGTGTCGATCTCATTCCGCGCACGCCGCGCTTTCGTGAAGATCAGTTTCGCGATCTGTTTCGCGAAGAGTCGCCGCGAAGTGTGACGCCTGCGAATCGTCCCGAGCCGCGTCCGACTGAAGCGCCTGCGCCTTCGCCTTTACCGTCCGCGTCGCCCGGCGAAGAGAAGCGTCCTGCAGCGAAACCTGTTCAGGTCGTCTTCGATGACATTCGACGGCGTTTGAGTTTTGTGCCTGTCGGTCTCGACGTCAGTTATCAAACTATAAGTCCGGATGGAAAGTGGGTCGCCCTAGTTGCGAATGCGGCGAACCAGGCGAATATTTACGTTTACTCGCTCGACGAATTGTCGCGCGAGCCTGCGGTCGCGAAGCAGCTAACGTCCACTTCAGGTTTCAAAAACTGGGCGCAGTTTTCGCCTGACAACAAAGAGATTTTCTTCATCGAAAATGGTCGCATCGGAGTTGTGAATCTCGAGGGTCGCAGTCGCTCGCTCGCAGTCACGGCAGAGATGGATGTCGACTTTTCGCGCGAGAAGATGGAAGTGTTCCGGCAAGGTTGGTCGTACCTGCGCGACTTCTTCTACGACGCTGATTATCACGGCGCCAACTGGCAAGCCGTGCGCGCTGAGTATGAGCCGCTGATCGAAGGCTCGCGCACGCCCGACGAGATGCGACGGCTGATGCAGTTGATGGTTGGTGAGTTGAATGCGTCTCATCTCGGCGCCGGTGCTCCTCCGGGTGGAAATCCGGCGACGACTGGTCGTATCGGTCTGCGTTTCGATCGCGGTGAATACGAGACTTCGGGACGTTTGCGCGTGACGGAAGTCATTGCGCTGAGTCCCGCTGCGATCGCGGGAAACATCAAGGCAGGTGACTACCTTCTGGCTGTAGATGGTCGTGCGATCGATCAGAGCACCAACGTAGATGAGACTCTGAACTACAAGATCGCGCGTCGAGTTAGTCTAACCGTTGCGTCGAGCGCTGACGGTGCAGGGAAGCGCGAAGTCGTCGTGCGTCCGGTGAACGGAGCGACTGAGCGTGGCTTGATGTACAGGCAGTGGGTCGAGCGGAATCGGCAATACGTTGCGAAGATCAGCAACGGCCGGCTCGGCTACGCGCACATGTTCGACATGTCGCAGAACTCGCTCAACCAGTTACACATCGATCTTGACGCCGAGAACTACGCGAAAGATGGTGTGGTGATCGACATTCGTAACAACAGCGGTGGTTTCGTGAACGTTTACGCGATCGACGTTCTGGCGCGTCGTGGTTATTTGACGATGACCTTGCGAGGCACGAGTGGCACACCGGCGCGCACTGTTTTGGGCCAACGCGCACTCAATCGTCCGACAATTCTCGTCACCAACCAGCATTCGTTGTCGGACGCTGAAGACTTTAGTGAGGGCTATCGCACGTTGCGCCTGGGCCAGGTCGTCGGCGAGCCCACCGCAGGCTGGATCATCTACACGTGGAACCAGTCGCTAATCGACGGCACCACATTCCGTCTGCCGCGCATGAAAATCACCGCGAACGACGGAACCAACATGGAGCGGAACCCACGCCCCGTCGACATAGAAGTCACACGCCCCATCGGCGAAACCCTGACGGACCGCGACTCCCAACTCGACGCCGCCGTCCGCGAGCTTTTAAAACAACTCAGCGCGCCTCGCGCCACGTCGCCGCGGTAGCCACAAAAAAGGCACAAAAGCACAGAAAGAGAGCCATTCTGTTTTATGTGCTTTTTGTGCCTTTTTGCAGGCTTAAAACAGCTCGAACTTGATCGTCAGGTATTTCTTCGGGTTTTGGCGGAAGTCGTAGAGCATTTTTACGCCTTCGGATGAGAGTTGGTTGACGTTGGTGTAGAGAGTGTCGTCGTTGAGAAGTTTGCCGACTGTGCCTTCACCGCGCTGGGCGGCGGCGACGAGGTTGTCGACGCGCTCGGCAGTCGTGTTGAAGCGAGCGATGGCGGCACGAGCGTCGTTGTAGATCTGCTCATCACGGATGAGTTTGCCGAGGGTGCCTTTACCGGCGTTGATGTCAGCGATCACGAGATTGATCTGGTCTACTGATTTATCGAGACGGTCAGCGGTGCGATTGATGCGATTGTAGAACTCGTCGTCAGTCAGGAACTTGCCCGCACTACCACGACCGGCGCGCAAATCGTCGGCAATCGCTTTCAGTGAGACGGAGATCTCGTTGGCATTGTTGTAAAGCGCGGGATCGTTGATGAATCTACCGGCCGAACCATTGCCCGATCTGATGGCCGTCATCACGTCCTGAGTCTCGCGAATCGTCGCGTTGAGGTTGTTGTAGAGTGCTTCGTCGCTGAACAGACGTCCCACCGTGCCTTTTCCGTCTTTTACGTCTTTCACGATGCCGTTGATCTCATCGGAAAGTTTACTGAGACGCTGGGCCAGATCGGTTCCTGAGGTGGCAAAGTCGTTGACAGTGTTCGACGAAGACGATGGCAAGAGTGCACCGTCCTGGACTGGTTGGCCCACCGCTGATCCGGGGGTGATGTTGATGAGCATTTCGTTGCCGAGTAGGCTGGGCGATCCTTGTTGCGCCTGTGAGTCGGAACGAATGCGCTCGTTTGCGGGACGGCCGTCGATCGTCGAGTCAACCGTCAACTGCGCTTCCACTCTTGGCGCGCCTGGAACCGGCGACGGCTCGAGCAACACGATCCGTTCCACCTTGCCTACGCGCACCCCAGCGAGTCGCACTTCAGATCCTTCACGCAATCCATTCGCATCGACGAAACGAGCTTTCAAGTGCAACTTTCTGCTGAAGGGATTAATGTCGCCGGAGGCGTTGAGTACGAGGAAAATGAGCACGGCGATCGCGAGCAGCACGAAGATACCGACTCGTACCTGGCTCAGGCTGACACTCGTTTTTGATCGAGGCATGGCGTTGTCCTCACTCTCTCTTTAATGTCCCCGCAGAAATCTCTGGATGTAAGGATCCTCTGCGCGTCGCAGTGCTTCGTCTGTTCCACTGAAGATGACTTTGCCTTCTTTCATCATCATCACTTTGCTGTTGATGAGACAAAGCCGCTCGCCCTCGCGCTCGAAAACCACTTTGCCGTCTTCGTCAACCACAGCGTACTCGGAACAGATGTACTGGAGATTGTTCATCTCGTGAGTCACGAAGATCGACGACACGTCTTCGAGGTCGCGAAGTTTCATCGCGAGCTCACAGATTGTTCGCGCAGTCGGTGGGTCGAGACCTGCGGTCGGTTCGTCAAACAGAACGATCTTCGGATCTCCGACGAGTGCGCGCGCGATACCGACGCGCCGGCGCATACCGCCCGAGAGCTCGATCGGCATCTTCTCGATCGCGTCTTCGAGATTTACGAACCGCAGCATGCGACGCACTTCAGGCTCGACCTCATCTTCAGGTACGCCCTGTTCGTGCAAACGAAAGGCGACGTTGTCGTAAACCGAAAGCGAGTCGAAGAGCGCGCCTTCCTGAAAGACCATCCCAATATTCTTGCGCACCTTCATCATCTGCTCTTCGCTGTAGTTGGTAACGTCTTCACCTTCCACTAACACTTGCCCCTCGTCCGGTTTGAGGAGCCCGAGCACGAGCTTGATGATCGTTGACTTACCACCGCCAGAGCCGCCGAGGATGATCTTCGTTTCACCTTTCATCACCTTGAAACTCAGGTTGTTCAGGATGATGCGGTCGTCGAAGGCGAGCACGACGTTGCGAAATTCGATCGCGGGTATAGCGCGCTCGCGATCGTCAACTTCATGGAAAGTCGACTCCGCAGCTTGTTCGCTGATGGTGGGTGCAGTTGTGTGTATTTCGGCTGACATTTAGAAATTACGAAGTGCCTAGAATAACCTGAAGCGCCTTCGCGAGAAAGTAGTCGGCAATAATGACGATGATTGACGCGTTTACTACTGCCCGCGTGGTCGAGCGGCCGACGCCGACAGTGCCTCCTTCGGTGCTGAGCCCCTGTCGACACGCAATTGTGCCGATGATCAGCGAAAACACGAGCGGTTTGACGACACCGCCAATCAGGTCGTCGGTGGTGATGCCGTCACGCACTGCCGAAATGAAAACGCTCGAAGAAACAGAATAGAGCGCAACTGCTGTCACCCAGCCACCGAAGATGCCGAGCACGTCCGCCAGCACGGTCAACAGTGGCAAACTCACGAGCAGCGCCCACAAACGCGGAGCGACGAGCTTTCGAATCGGGTCAGTACCCAGCGCGCGCATCGCGTCGATCTGTTGCGACACGACCATCGAGCCGAGTTCGGCGGAGATCGCGGAGCCGACTCGTCCAGTAACCATCAGCGCGCACAACACCGGACCCAATTCACGCACGAGCGAGACAGCGACGAGGTAACCGGTTTGCGACTGGGCGCCGTAGCTTTTCAGCGTGGGAAACGTTTGCACGGTTAGCACGCCGCCGGTGAAAAATCCCGTGAGAATGATGATAGTCAAAGAGCCGACACCGATCGCGTCCATCTGTGCGATGGTTTCAGGGATGTAGCGAGGTCGTTTGAAAATACCTCGAAAGGCGCGAGCGAGCAAAAGCGTGGTCTCTTGCAGCTCGAGCAGGGCGCGCGTGGCGAAGTTCATGGAGAGCTTATCGGACTCGTTCTTTCGATTGCGCCAGAGCGTTTAAGTAGTTTTAGGCTGCGCGTTTAGAAGAGCGGCCTATCATGCGCAAAATGTATACGGGGCGTCAAGCTATCCACAGATTACACCGATTTACTCAATCTGTGTAATCTGTGAATGACTAGGGCTGGCGGGGGGCGTTGCGTCGCTGGGGATTGAGCGGGCGTTGATTCAGCGGGCGCTGACCGTTAACAAAATCTCTGACCTGTAAGCGCAAGCGTCGCAGCGTAATTAACTGTTCCGGGGTCAGCTCGCGACGGATCTTCATCTCCGTGTGAATTCTCATGCGCGTCTGGGCAGTTTGTGCTGCGGCGAAGTCGTTTATTCGCTGCTCGATCACGTTTTCGTCAGGAGTCTCAGCGTCGAGCGCCTGATCGAGCGCGACGTTCGCCTCACGGACGCGGCGATTGATCGACTGGCGCTCGGTTTTGTTTTCCTCGAGGATCATTCGAACACGCTGACGCTGATCGGGCGTGAGGCGAAGTTGTAAGATCGGATCGGGAGGAGGCGGAGCCAGGTCCTGCGCGTAGGTGAAACCTGCACTCGTGATGATTAGAAACGCCGCTAACAAGATCGTTCGTGATGTCATTTTTTCCTCAAACATGATTACTGGTTGATTCGGTCTCCGAGTAGATGGAGAGTTGAGTCATCGTCACTCGAAAGCAGTCTCAGTTCGGCGGCTAACTGCTCGCGCTCAGTCTTCGAGAGCGGTCGCTGGCTTCGCGCAGACTGAGAAGCTTGCGAGCTCTTTGGTTTTGGTTTCGGGGAATTTACGGCGACGTTTTCGGGTGACGGAGTTTGTACCGGCGGCTGAACACGTGCTTGTTGTGCAAGGGCTTCTTTCACTGCCTGGTTAACGTCCTGCTGCGTATAAACAGCATCTGGATTTTTCGAAATCACCGGTTCGTGGTTGGTTTTGAACAGAGCCAGGCCAGCCAGCACACAGAACGTTACTGCTGCTACTGCTGTGGCGCCTTTCAACCACAGCGGCGACAAGTCAAAAAACTGTCGCAATGCAGCGAGCGCAGATTTCGTCTTTGGCTGTGTCGCGACCGGAGTCGAAACAAAACCTGCGAGTGCTTCGTCTCGCCATGCAGTGATCGATTCACGCACGTCGCTGAACGACGCAACTTCCTCACGACAACTGTTGCATTGCTGCAAGTGGAGTTGGAAGTCGCGCGCCTCGCGCTCGCCGACTTCGCCGTAGAGGAACGCGATCAAATCTGGCGCGCGTTCACAACCGGGAGAGTTTTGTATTTTGTTCATCTCAATTCCTGCTTTCAAACTTCTGTAGACGCATCTGCAACTGCTTCAACGCCGTGTAGAGCCGCGACTTAACGGTGCTCAATGGCAGATCGAGCGCGTCTGCAATCTCACGAAACGTCAGTTCTTCAAACTCCTTCATCACCACCACCTGCCGCAACTCCACTGGAAGACTATTTATCGCGCGCCGTACCGCCGCCGTCTCCTGACGACCTTCGGCAACGTGCGCGGGCGAGTAGCTGCGCGGAGTCGTGAAGCTGATTTCGTGTTCCTCTTCCAACGCTGACTCGCTTCGGACCTTGGAGCGTCGCTGTCGCGAGATGCACTGGTTGACGGCGATCCGGTGCAGCCATGAGGAGACTTTTGCTTCGCCGCGGAAACCACGGAGGTTCCGAAAAGCAGCGAGAAACGTCTCCTGAGTGGCGTCGCGAGCGTCTTCCTCGCGGCCTAACATGCCGTAAGTGAGCGCGAAAATGCGGCGCTCCCAACGACGCACGAGCTCGCCAAAAGCCTCGGCATCGCCGGTCAGGGCACGCTCAACAATGATCTCGTCAGTAGCCAAAGTATCCATGGCTCAGCGTTTAGACGTTTAGAGATGCTCTGTAGTCGGAAAATCCGTCGCGCCGTTGCGCCGCTGCGTGAGAAATCCCTATCTCTCGCGCGGCGGCGCAGCGGCAACGGAAATCGTGTTAAAACTCGTTGACACTCCCGCGGGCGCTCGACAATAATAACCAGACGCCGAACAGTGTCGTTCGGTCACCCAGAGACCTGCCGTCGATTGTACCGCCAGAACCACGAATGCTCGAAAAACTCGGACGAATCCGTCTCCTCTACATAGTCCTCGGAGTCCTCCTCCTGGTCGGCTTGCTGCC
>Ga0134121_10000975_pt1 | contig 28705 bp, 20 predicted proteins | sample KB301_FD_96463 | JGI IMG/M metagenome (GOLD analysis project Ga0134121, IMG submission 96463) | Terrestrial soil microbial communities without Nitrogen fertilizer from Kellogg Biological Station, Michigan, USA - KB3-0-1 | ecosystem: Environmental > Terrestrial > Soil > Unclassified ... | reverse complement strand
GAGCGCTCCGAGAAAGGCCAAAATGGCCTATACGAAAGCGCTCTGCCTCCGGGACCGGGACCGAAATCAATAGCTACGGGGCAAAACACGCCTCGCGAAGCCACCACTGCGGAATCGCTGGCTCCTGCGAGGTGTTATACGCTCCGAGCCGAATCGAGCGTATAATTTAGCGTGGAGAATCGACCGTGCCCTTCCAACGCCTTCCGGAAACCGTCCAGACGCTCTACTCGGAGCTTCTGGATCAATCGATTCAGGCCCAGGCCGAGGCGAGCCTGCTGAAGGCGCCTCAAGGAACGTTCGTCTCCAAGACGATCCGGGGCGGCACCTACTGGTATCTCCAGCGAATCGAGGGCGACGCCAGGCGCCAGCATTACCTGGGCAGGGAGTCGCCCGCGCTGCTGGCCTGGATGGCACAGGTGAAGCAGGCCCGCTCCCTTTCCGTTGAAGACGAGGCTCAGCGAGCCAATCTTTGCAACATGCTGGCCGCCGGCGGCGCCGCCACGGACAGCGCTCAGGTCGTCAAGGTGTTGGCGCTCCTCTCCGAGTCGGGAGTCTTCCGGATGGGCGGAGTCCTCGTCGGCACCCAGGCGTTCATCGCCTTCGGCAACATGCTGGGCGTGCGCTTCGAGAAGCAGGCCTTGCGGACCCAGGATGTGGACGTGGCCCAGGACCGGGCGATCGGCATCGCGCTCTCCCAGGAGGCAGGCGCGGTGGACGTGAAAAGCGCCCTGACGGGATCCGATCTGGGCTTCTTACCGGTTCCCAATCTCGATTCCCGGCGGCCGAGCACCTCATTCAAGATCCGAGGACGGGAGCTGCGCGTCGATTTCCTCACGCCTCTCTTCGGACCGGAATCCGAAAAAGCGGTCTTCCTGCCGGCTCTCGGAGTCTCGGCCCATCCGCTGAGGTTCCTGGACTATCTGATCGAGAATCCAGCGCAAGCTGTGATCGTCGGTGGCGCCGGAGTCCTCGTCAACGTCCCGGACCCGACGCGGTTCGCCCTGCACAAGCTATGGATCTCGGCGCGGCGCTCCGTCTCGGAGCAGACGAAGGCGTTGAAGGATCTCCGGCAGGCCGGAGATCTCCTGGAAGTCCTGCTCGTGGACCGGCCCGCGGACGTCGACCGGGCTTGGGAGGCCTTGCTGCGCACAAAATCTCCGGCCGCCATGGTGCGCAAGGCGATCCACCGGCTGCCTTCGGAGCTGCAAGAGGCTCTCGCCTCACGCCTGCACTAGCGCCTGGCGGTTGATCCCGTAGTGGCTGGCCTGCCAGGCGACCTGGCCCTCGCGAAGCAGGAAGATCTGCGGCGATTCGTGGCGGACGCCGGTACGCTGGGCCAAGGCGTCGGAGACCGGGCGGGCGATCTGAATCTCGATCACGGCGAAAACCGCACCGTCCTCCGGGGACTCGGCGGCGAAGCGCTGGAGCTCGGACCAGGCGTAGCTCGAGACGCCGCAGGTGAGACTGTGCTTGAAGAGCCAGACGGGCGTCTCGTTCGACCGGGCGATCAGCGCGTCGAGCGCGGGGATGGTATCGATCCTCTGAATTTCGGCCATCGCGGCGGGTCCTTCCTTGGCAGTGAAGTCACGATTGTAACAGGCTGGACGCCCGAGCCGCACCGGATCGGAATAGGATTCGCCCATGCTCCGGCGACTCGTCGTTCCCGTCCTGCTCCTCCTGCTGCCCCCAGCCGCCTCCGCCGTCGAGAAGCCCGCTCCCCCCTCGTCTCGCCGGCAGGTGCCCGGCAGGGAGGGGAACGCCGTTCTGCTGCCGAACGGCTGGAAGATCGCTCCCGCCGGCCGCCACGTCACGGTAGGGGATCTCCCTCTCGCCATGGCCGAGTCGCCGGACGGCGGCACGCTGGTGATCACCAACAACGGCTACGACAAGCCGAGCCTCACGGTGGTGGATCTCCGGCGCCTCACCGTCCCGGCCAGCGTGCCGCTGGACGATGCCTGGCTGGGCCTCGTCTGGCACCCGGACGGCAAGCGGCTCTATGCCTCGGACGGCGCCGCGAGCACCGTGCAGGAGCTGCGAGTCGGGGCCAAGGGGCTGGAGAAGGGCGCCGTGTTCACCCTGAAGAAGCCGGACAAGACGAGCTTCGTGGGAGGCCTCGCCGTGAGCCCGGACGGCAAGCGGCTCTACGCCGTGCACGTCCTCGGGCAGACCCTCTCGGCGACCGACCTGGAAACCGGCCAGACCGCCCAGACGGTGGATCTCCCGGCGGAGGCTTACACGACCCTGGCGGCGCCGGACGGCAAGACTCTCTTCGTCTCCCTGTGGGGAGGCGCCAAGATCCTCCTCTTCGACGCCGCGACGCTGGCGCCTCAGGGCGAGGTGGCGGTGGGGGAGCATCCCAACGCCATGGTGCTGTCGAAGGACGGCGCCCACCTCTTCGTGGCCTGCGCCAACACCAACGAGGTCTGGGTGGTGGACCTCGCGGCGCGGACGGCGCGGGAACGGATCGGGATCGCCCTCGAACCGCTGGCGCCTCCGGGAAGCACGCCCAACGGCCTGGGCCTCTCGCCGGACGGCGCCACCCTGTTGGTGGCCAATGCCGACAACAACACGGTGGCCCTGGTGGACGTCTCCCGCCCGGGGCTCAGCCGGGTGCGGGGCTTCATTCCCACCGGCTGGTACCCCACGGCGGCCCAGTTCAGCCGCGACGGCAAGCGCATCTTCATCCTCAGCGGCAAAGGGCTGACCTCGTCGGCCAACCCGCGGGGGAGGCAGCCCGGAGTGCCGGGTGCCACGGGCCAGTACATCGGCGAGCTCCTCCAGGGCTCTCTCTCCCTGCTGCCGGTGCCGGACGACAAGACTCTCGCCGGCTACACGCAGACCGTCTACCGCCTCACCCCCTACACGGCGGCCAGCCGGTTGGTACCGAAAGGCGTGCCGGCGGGCTCGCCTGTGCCCCGTAAAGTCGGCGGCGTTTCGCCGATCAAATATGTTTTCTACGTCATCCGCGAGAACCGCACCTACGATCAGATCCTCGGCGATCTGCCGCAGGGCAACGGCGATCCCAACCTCTGCCTTTTCGGCGAGGACGTGACGACCAACGCCCACGCCCTGGCCCGCGAGTTCGTCCTGTTCGACAACTTCTACGTCAACGCCGAGGTCAGCTACGATGGCCACGCCTACTCGATGGGCGCCTACGCGACCGATGCCGTCGAGAAGATCTGGCCCATGTACTACGCCGACCGCGGCGGCGACTACCTGAGCGAAGGCAACGGGCGGCAGAGAAACCCATACGGCAATATCGCGGCCCCCGCGAACGGCTATCTGTGGGACGCCTGCAACCGCGCGAAAGTCAGCGTCCGCAGCTACGGCGAGTTCGTCTCCTGGCAGGATGAAAAGGTCAAGGGGAAGGTCCGCCCCTCGGTCCCGGGGCTCGTGGGAAAGATCGACGAGGACTACCCGCAATACGATCTGGACATTCTCGACGCCCGGAGGGTGGACCTCTGGCTCGAAGAGTTCCGGCGCTTCGAGGCGGACGGCAAGCTGCCTCGCCTCTCGATCATCCGCCTGCCTCGGGATCACACCCTGGGAACCCGCGCCGGCTCGCCGACGCCGCGGGCGATGATCGCCGAGAACGACCAGGCCCTGGGGCGGCTCGTCGAGGTCATATCCCACAGCCAGTACTGGAAGGAGAGCGCCATCTTCGTGGTAGAGGACGACGCCCAGAACGGTCCGGATCACGTGGACGCCCACCGCTCCGTGACCTTGATGATCAGCCCCTACGCGCGGCGGGGCGCCGTGGACAGTACGCTCTACACCACGGCCGGCGTGCTGAGGACGATGGAGCTGATCCTCGGTCTCACCCCCATGAGCCAATATGACGCCGCGGCGACGCCCATGTACCGAGCCTTCCAGGCGAAGCCAAACCTGACGCCCTTCAATCGCCGAGAGCCAAGAATCCCCCTGGATGAGAAGAACGCCCCCACGGCCTGGGGAGCCGAGGCCTCGGCGGCCATGAACCTGGACACCGAAGCGGACCTCGCCCCCGAGCTCGCGCTCAACGAGATCCTCTGGAAATCCATCCGCGGCGCAGCCTCGCCCATGCCGCCCCCCGTTCACGCGGCCTTCGTGCAGCCGGTGAGGAGCGGCGGGGATGGCGATGGGGATGATGACGATCGGTAATCGCGCGATGCGGCCAGTTGCGGTTTGGGAGACGGAGGGGCGGCGGTTGCCCCTTCCACTCCAGTTACTGCTAGACTCAGGGCCGTATTCAGGTCTGAATTCAGACCAGGAGGTCACATGAAGCCTGTTCTGCTGTCCGAAGACGTGCTCCCTATCGGTGAATTCAAGACTCAGGCCTCCCGCGTCTTGCGCAAACTGCGGCAGTCGCAACGGCCTGTCGTCATCACCCAGAATGGAAAACCGGCAGCGGTCCTCATTACACCCGAGGAGTTCGATCAGATGCGTGAGCGGGATCGCTTTGTGGCAGCGGTCCGGGAAGGACTCGCCGACTCCAAGGCCGGGAGGGTGCTCGAGGACGATGAGGTGGAGCGCACCCTTGATGAAAGATTCGGGAGCTTGAAAACCGCGTGAGAGTCCGCTGGACTCAACGTGCCACTCAAGACCTACGAGACATCGGTGACTACATCGCGCAGGATAGTCCTGAAGCAGCCCGCCGTTGGGTAGCTCGCCTCAAGACGAGAGCGCGAGACGCCGCCCCATTCCCATTTGCGGGCCGCAGGGTCCCAGAAGAAGACCGGGATGACGTTCGCGAAGTTTTTCTGGGTGCTTACAGGATCGTCTATCAGGTTTATCCCGAATTCATCGATATCCTGACGGTCTTTGAGGGCCACCGGCTGTTTCCCAAAGAGGTGAGCGAGGACTGAAGAGCCCTGCCGCCGCCGTTACCCTAGACCAATCTTGCTCTCTCGCAGCCGCAAGGGGTTGCGTGGGAGAAAGGTGTCTATGATCTGAGGAGGACAGATCAGAAAAGGAGACAAGAGATGAGAAAATTGAAGCTGTTCCTCCTGGCCGGCGTGCTGACCACCCTGGCGATCGTAACCAGTCCCAAGACGGCGAGCGCGAACTTGCAGTGCGACGAGTGTGCCATCAGCGGCGACTGCATCGCCTGCTGTCGTTGCAATGGAGGCACCATGTCCTACTGTGCCCGGTACGCCTGTGGGTAGCAATCTGTAAGGAAAGGTCCCCTCTCCTGCCAAGTCGGAGTGGTGAGGGGCTTTCCCCGTTCCGGGAGCGCCGAGAGAAGACCCTCCAAAGTCCTGCCCCACCCCATAGGGGGTGGCAACGCCCTGCCAACTTGCGGTAGCTTCCCTCCGAACGAGCGAGCTCGTGCTGCCCAGGAGGAGACGACATGGCTACCAAGTACGTATATGCGTTCGGCGCCGGCTCTGCGGAGGGTGACGGCAACCAGAAGGACCTTCTGGGCGGTAAGGGCGCCGGGCTGGCTGAGATGAGCCGGCTGGGCAATCCCGTGCCCCCAGGCTTCACCATCACGACCGAGGTCTGCGCCTGGTTTCAGGATCACGGCGGCGCCTATCCGGAGAGCCTCGACCGCGAGGTGGATCAGCATCTCGCTCAACTTGAGGAGCAGTGCGGCCAGCGCTTCGGCGATCCCGGCGATCCGCTGCTGGTCTCGGTGCGTTCCGGCGCCGCGCGGTCCATGCCGGGAATGATGGACACGGTCCTCAACCTCGGTCTCTCGGATTCGATCGTCGAGGCGTTGGTCGCCCGCGGCATGGACGAGCGTTTCGTGCTCGACTCCTACCGGCGCCTGCTCACCATGTACGGCGACGTGGTGCTGGAGGTGCCCCACCACGATTTCGAGAAGATCCTGGGCGATGCCCGCCAGCGCCAGGGCGCGACCAACGATTTCGAGCTGACTCCGGAGTCCCTGCGCGGCGTGGTCGCGGACTTCAAGCGGATCATCGCCGAGGCCGGCACGCCGTTTCCCCAGGACCCCAAAGAGCAGCTCTGGGGCGCCATCCGTGCCGTGTTCCAGAGCTGGAACAACACACGGGCCCGCGAGTACCGGCGGATCGAGAAGATCACCGGCCTGCTGGGCACCGCCGTCAACGTGCAGTCCATGGTGTTCGGCAACCGCGGCGCCGACTGCGCGACGGGCGTCGCCTTCACCCGCAACCCTGCCACCGGCGAGCGGGGAATCTTTGGCGACTATCTGATCAACGCCCAGGGCGAGGACGTGGTGGCCGGCATCCGCACGCCGAAAGACATCGCCCCGGGGGAGGGCAAGGCCGGTCTGGGCGCTGACTTCCCCGAGGCCTACCGCCAGCTCGAGGAGGTGGGCGCCAACCTGGAACGACACTACCGCGACATGCAGGACCTGGAGTTCACCATCCAGCACGGCAAGCTGTTCATGCTCCAGACGCGCACCGGCAAGCGCACCGGCCCCGCCGCCGTCCGGATTGCGGTCGAGATGGTAGAGGAGGGGCTGATCAGCGAGCGCGAGGCTCTCGGCCGCGTCCAGCCCGAGCAACTCGCCCAGATGCTGGCGCCGGAGTTCGACCCCGAGCAGAAGAAGAAGGCCATCGCCGCCGGCAATCTGCTCACCCATGGCGTGGACGCGGGGCCCGGCGCCGCCTCAGGGCGCATCGCCCTCACTGCCGAACGCGCCGCCGAGATGGCGGTCACGGGTCCGGTGGTCCTGGTGCGGGCCGAGACTTCGCCTGAGGACATCGTGGGCATGTTCGCCTCCGCCGGCATCCTCACCGCCCGCGGCGGCAGGGCCTCCCACGCCGCCCTGGTGGCTCGCAGCTACGGCAAGCCCTGCATCGTGGGCGCGGGCGAGATCGACGTGGACGAGCACGAGCTCAGGGTGGCCGGCAAGGTCTTCCACGAAGGGGACGAGCTCTCCATTGATGGCACCACCGGCGAGGTGATCGCCGGCGGGATCGCCACCCGCCAGTCCGAGGTGCTGCGAGTGCTGCTCGACGGTGCCGAGCCGTCGCCGGCCGCCAAGGCCTTCGTCAAGATCCTGGAGTGGGCAGACGCCGAGCGCCGGCTGCGCATCCGCGCCAACGCCGACACTCCCCACGACGCCACCGTGGCCGGCGCCCTGGGAGCCCAGGGGATCGGCCTCTGCCGCACCGAGCACATGTTCTTCGACGAAGAGCGCATCGCCTGGGTGCGGCAGATGATCCTGGCCGAGGACGAGGCGACCCGCTCTACCGCCCTGGCCAAGCTCCTGCCCATGCAGCAGAAGGACTTCGAGGGGATCTTTTCCGCTCTCGCCGGTCTGCCGATCACCATCCGGCTGCTCGATCCGCCCCTCCACGAGTTCCTCCCCAAGGAGGAGAAGCTGCTCAAGGGGCTGGCCGAGCAGATGGGGATCGACGCCGGTGCCGTCAAAGCCCGGGCCGAAGCCCTCGCCGAGACCAATCCCATGCTCGGCCTGCGCGGCTGCCGGCTGGGCATCACCGTGCCGGGGATCTACCAGATGCAGGTGGAGGCCATCGTCCGCGCCGCCTGCGTCCGCGCCAAGGCCGGTGAGAAGGTCCAGCCGGAGATCATGGTCCCCCTGGTGGGCACCGTGCAGGAGATGGTGGTGCTGCGGGAGATGACCGCGGCCATCGTCACCCGCATCCTCGCCGAGGAGGGAGTCCAGCTCGACATCCTCATCGGCACCATGATCGAAGTGCCGCGGGCGGCCCTGGTGGCCGGCAAGATCGCCGAGCACGCCGACTTCTTCTCCTTCGGCACCAACGATCTCACCCAGATGACCTACGGCTACTCCCGCGACGACGCCGGCCGCTTCCTGCCCCACTACGTGGAGCACAAGATCCTGCCCTGGGACCCCTTCCAGAGCATCGACGAGGAAGGCGTGGGCCAGCTCGTCCGCTTCGCCTGCGAAGGGGGCCGGGCGGTGCGCGAGCACCTGCACCTCGGCGTCTGCGGCGAGCACGGCGGCGATCCGCAGTCCATCGATTTCTTCGAACGAGTGGGGCTTGACTACGTCTCCTGCTCGCCCTACCGCGTGCCCATCGCCCGCCTGGCCGCGGCCCAGGCCAGCCTGGCGAAGCGGAAGGCGCAGCCGGAAAAGAAGTCGGTCGCCACCGCGGTCGCCGCGGCTGGGCACGCGATCGCGGAGGTCGTGGCAGCCATCTCCGCGAGGGCGGGGGAGTAGGGAACAAAGCAAGGACGGCAAAGACAACAAGGACGTCAAGGACCTGCCGGTTCGAGGTTTTGTTTGAGCGTCCCTGCTGTCCTTGTCGGTCCTTGCTATGATCGCGGCTCGTTCCTTCGAGACGCGACATCCATGGCCCGCATCCTCCACCTCCCCGATCATCTCGTCAGCCAGATCGCCGCAGGCGAGGTGGTGGAGCGGCCGGCTTCCGTGGTCAAGGAGCTGGTCGAAAACGCCTTGGACGCCGGAGCTTCCCTGGTCGAGATCCAGCTCGACGGCGGCGGCAAGGTGCGGATCGAGGTGGCGGACGACGGCATCGGCATGGGGCGGGACGACGCCCTTTCGGCTTTCGACCGCCACGCCACCAGCAAGATCGCGAGCTTCGAGGACCTCGAGCGGGTGGCCACGCTCGGCTTTCGCGGCGAGGCGCTGGCCACCATCGCCGCCGTCTCCCGGGTCGAGCTGACCACGGCCGAGCAGCCGGGCGAGGGGCATCGGGTATCCATCGAGGGCGGTCGCGTTCGCGTGGCCGAGCCGTTCCCACGGCCCCGGGGAACGACGATCGAGGCCCGGTCGCTCTTCTTCAATGTTCCGGCCCGCAGGAAATTCCTCAAGGCTCCCCAGACCGAGCTGCGCCGTTGCCTGGAGGTGGTTCAGGGTTACGCCTTGGCGCGACCGGACGTGCGGTTCCAAGTCTTCCACGAGGGGCGGGAGCTGCTGGACGCCCTGCCGGCTCCGGGCACACCGGCAGGATCGCGCGAGCGGATCGGGCAGATCTTCGGCAACACCTTCGCGGCACAACTCGCGGAGATTCCCGCAGGTCCGGAGAGAGGAGAAGAGGCCATTCGCGGCTTCGTCGGCACGCCCGAGACGGCCCGGGGACGGCGCTACTTCGTCTATGTAAATGGCCGGCTGGTCCGTGATCGCGCGGTGATGGCCAACTTCTACCGCGCCGTCCGCGACGAGTGGAAGAGCGAGGACTTCCCGGCCCTCTTTCTCTTTCTGGATGTGCCACCGGAGGAGGTGGACGTCAACGTCCATCCCCAGAAGTCCGAGGTGCGTTTCCGCGATCCCAGTCTGCTCGACCGTGTCTACGACGCTCTGCGCCGGGGCCTGGAGCACTCCCGGGGCGAGGAGGCGGCTCCCCTCCGGCCGCCGGCGGCCGAGCCCTACGCTCAATTCGTCTGGCAGGGACTGGGGGAAAAGCGGCCTTCCGAGGCTCCGAGCGACAGGCCGCCCAGTTTTGCGGGAAACGTCCCGCCGTACCCCGCCTCCGTGGAGCTGCCCGTCACGCCCACCCGGCTCGCGACCCCTTCCTACGCGCCCATCGAACGGCCGATCGTTCCCCTCTCCGGCCGCCATGGCGAGGTTCGGCCGTTCCGCCTCCTTGGCCAGTACAAGGGAACGCTGATCCTTCTCGAAGGGCCGGACGGCCTGTATCTGATCGATCAGCACGTGGCCCACGAGCGCATTCTTTACGAGCGTCTGCGCCGGTCGCTGGCAGCGGAGCGGGCGCCGGTGCAGCATCTCCTGACGCCCGTCCTCCTCGATTTCGCCCCGGCGGAGCGCCTCCGCGTTCTGGAGCTCGCCCCCGGCCTCGAAGAGCATGGCTTTGGGATCACCGGTCTTTCCGGCAACACCCTGGCGCTGACCTCCGTGCCCGGCGTGCTCTCCGCCGACGCCGCCGAGGCTCTGCTGCGAAGCCTGGCGGCGGACTCCGGCGATGGCGCGGGCGGACCGGCAGATCTTTCCCGGCGCATTCTCGAATCCCTGGCCGCCAGCATGGCCTGCAAGGCGGCGATCAAGATGCACCACCCGCTTTCAGCGCCCGAGATGGAGGCCTTGATGGCCGAGCTTTTCGTGGCCGAGCAACCCTACGCCTGCCCCCATGGGCGGCCGATTGTTCTTCAGATGACGGACTCTGATCTGGAGCGGCGGTTCGGGCGGCGGTAGGGGAGGGAACCGGTGGAGCAGCGGTGTGGAGGTGTGGAGAGAGCGTTCGGGCTCTCCCGCTGCTAGCATTCCGTCTCCGGGAAGGCCCCGTCCCCGCCCTGTGTTACCCTTTCTGGAGCTCGTTCCGAGCCATTCCAGGAGACTCCAACGCCATGACCCACCCTTTCCGCTCCCTCGCTCTCGTTGCCCTTCTGCTTTCGCTGGTGGCCCTCCCAGCCTTCGCCACGTGTGGCGGCGGTGGGGGCGGCGGTACCGGCGGCGTGATGCCCGGCGGCGGGATGGGCGATCAGGCCCCGGTGTACCGCGTGGCCTGGAAGGTGCTTGGCCCCGGCGGTACGCCGCCCAAGGCGCCGGAGGCGGCGCTCGTCCTTTACTGGTTCCCGAAGTCCCCCCGCGAGGCTCAGGCCTCGCCGCTTCAGACCTCGCGTCCCCTCTCCCTGGCAGGCTCGCGCTGTGTGGCGACGTCGCTGGTGACCCCGGACAACCAGGAGCTCCGCGGCAACTTCAAGGTGACGGGCACCGATCAGCTCGCCGTGCTGGCGGCAGCCGACGGCACGGAGATCGGGCGCATCGCGGAGAACGACGGCAAGCTCGACGTCCGCGCCGTCGAGAAGCTCGTCTACGGGGAGCTCGACAAGCGGGAGGAGAACCTCCAGGGGCTGGTCGACGGGGCCGGAAAGAAGGAAACGTCCGACCGCGACGGCGCCATCGCCGACTACAAGAAGGTCTGGGAGCAGCGCTGCCTCGTTCCGGCGCTCGGCCGCAAGGCGGCCAAGGCGCTCAAGAAGCTGGGCGTCGAGGTCGACAAGTCCGCCCTCCTGCGCCTGGGACCGGACGGCTTGGCCGAGCCCGGCCGCGCCGCCAATGCCGCCGAGGTCGAGAAGGCCCTGCGGGCCGGGTTGGACGCCGAAATCGCCGCCCGCTACCGCGATGCCGAGAAGCTCTACGCCAAGGCGGTCGAGCTCGATCCCTCCGATCCCACGGCCCTGCGGTTCCTGGGCGAGCTGTACCGCCACCAGACGGGCGAGTGGGACAAGTCGCGTGCCCTCTTCGAGCGCGTCCTGGCGCAACCGGCTGACCCGATCGCCCGCGCCGTCGCCATGCACGGGCTCGGCAAAATGACCATCCACGCCGGCCACAACGCCGAGGGGCTGGCTCTGTTCGAGAGCTCGCTCGCCGAATATCCGCTACCCATCACCTACCGCAACCTCGCCGTCTACTGGTTCTCCGAGAAGCAGGCCGAGAAGGCCGCGGGCTTCATGCGGCAGGCCCTGGCCCTGGCGCCGGAGGACGGCTACAACCAGATCTTCGCCGCCGTCTACCTCGCCGCCGCAGGGCACGGGGATGAGGCGATGAAGATCGCCAAGAAGAACGAGTCGGTGCTCGAAGCGAGCTACAACCTCGCCGCCATCTACGCCCAGGCGGGCGACCGCAAGAAGGCCATGGAGCTGCTGCGCCGGCACTTCTACGAGTACGAGCGCTTCGACCCCGTGCGGGCCATGGAGATGCAGGAAGCCCGCGACGACTACATGTTCGCCAGCCTCCATCACGATCCCGAGTTCGTCGCGCTGACCAAGCTCGCCCCCGGCCACGGGATGATGATGAGCGGCTCGAAGATGGAGTGAGGGTCTTTCTCTACAGATCCCGGTGAGTGAACCGCCGCCGGCCTGGTCCACCCGGCGAATAGTCGGCGGCGGCGTTCCCCGATCCCTTCAACAGCCAGCGATAGGTGAGCAGGCCCTCGACCCCCACGGGGCCGCGGGCGTGCAGCTTGTCCGTGCTGATCCCCACCTCGGCGCCGAGGCCGAAGCGGTAGCCGTCGGCGAAGCGGGTGCTGGCGTTGTGGAAGACGCTCGCGGCGTCCACTTCGGCGAGGAAGCGGGCGGCGGCGGCCTCGTCATCCGTGACGATGGCCTCCGTGTGCCGGGAGCCGTGGGCGGCGATGTGGGCGAGGGCGCCATCCATCCCATCCACCTTCCTGATGGCGAGGATGAGGGCGCCGTACTCGGTGTCCCAGTCGAGGTCCGTGGCCGGGATCATTCCCGGGTGGCGCTCGCGGGTCGCGGCGCAGCCCCGCAGCTCCACACCGGCGCGCGTCAGCGCCTCCACGGCTGCGTCCAGGGCTTCTCCCGCTCCGTCATTCCAGAGCAGGGTCTCGATCGAGTTGCAGGCCGCCGGGTAGCCGGTCTTGGCGTCGAGGGCGATCTTCGCCGCCATGGCGGAGCTCGTCGGGGCGTGCAGGTAGAGATGGCAGATGCCGTCCGCGTGGGCCATCACCGGAATGCGCGTGCTGGCGCGGACGTGGCGCACGAAGCCGGAGGAGCCACGGGCGATCACCAGGTCGATGAGGCCGTGCAGGCCCAGGAGGGTGTCCACCTCCGCGCGGTCCTCCAGCAGCAGGAGCGCGCCGGGGTCGATCCCCCGATCCTCCAGCACCTGGCGGGCCACGGCGGCGAGGGCGCGGTTGCTGGCCCGGGCCTCGCGGCCTCCCTTGAGCACGGCGGCGTTGCCGCTCTTCCAGGCGAGGCCGGCGATCTGGACGAGGGCGTCCGGCCGGGCCTCGAAGACGACGCCGAGCACGCCCAGCGGGCAGGTCACGCGCTGGAGGATCAAGCCCTCGTCGAGCTCGCGGTGAACGGTCACCCGTCCGATGAGATCCGGCAGCGCCGCGAGCTGGCGCAGGCCGTCCGTCACGCTGTCCAGCTTGGCCTCGTCGAGCCCGAGCCTTTTGATCAGGGCCGGCTCCAGCTTGCCCCGGGCCTCGGCCTCGCGGGCGGCGGCGAGATCCTCGGCGTTGGCGGCGAAGACCTCCCGGCGAGTGGCCGGATCGTCGAGGGCGTCCGCCAGACTGGTCAGGAGGGCCGAACGCCCCTCCGCCTCCAGGGCGGCGAGGGTCCGGCCTGCGGCGCGCGCTTCGAGGACTCCGTCACGCAGACTCATACGGACCCCATCACGAGATTGTCCCGGGTGACGACCGCGTCGTAGGAGCGGAAGCCGAGCAGCGAGTCGATCTCGTCGCTGTGACGGCCGGCGAGCCGGCGGCAGGCCTCGGCGTCGTAGTTGGCGAGCCCGCGCCCGTGAACCCGGCCGCTGCCGTCGCGGATCTCCACCACGTCCCCCTTCTCGAAGTCCCCTTCGACGGTGACGACGCCGATGGGCAGCAGCGACGCCTTGCGCCGCACCAGGGCCAGCAGGGCGCCGTCGTTGACCACCAGGGCGCCCCGGCGCGGGCCGGAGATGGCGATGTAGCGCTGCCGGGCCGGCCGGCGGTCGGAGGAGGCGATCAGCGTGCCCACGTCCTCGCCGGCCAGGGCGCGCTCCACGATCCGGGGCTGCGAGCCGTTGGCGATCAGCACCGCCGTCCCCTCCGAAGAGGCGAGCCGCGCGGCCTCCAGCTTGCTGGATATCCCCCCGGTGCCCCCGGTACCTCCCGTGCCTATCGAAGCCCCCGCGGCCCGGGCCAGCATCTCGTCGTCCACCCCGGCCAACTCGGGGATACGCGTCGCCGTGGGATCGTGCGACGGATGAGCCGTGTAGATGCCGTCCACGTCCGTGAGCAGCAGGAGGAGGTCCGCGTCCAGGCTCACGGCGACCCGGGCGGAGAGGCCGTCGTTGTCGCCGAAGGCCGGCGGGCCGGACTCCTGCCCCTGCACCCGCTGGTACTCGACGAGCTCCCGCACGCTGACGCTGTCGTTCTCGTTGAGGATGGGGATCGCTCCCAGCTCCAGCAGGCGCATGAGGGTGGTGCGCACGCACAGCGCCCGCTCGCGGTCTCCCAGATCCTCCTGGGTCAGCAGCACCTGGGCGACCGTCACTCCGAGCTGGCCGAAGGCCTGGGTGTAGACCCCCATGAGGTGGCTCTGGCCCACGGCCGCGCACGCCTGCCGCAGGCCGAGCGACCGCGGGCGTTCCTTCAGTCCCAACACCCGCATCCCCATGCCCACCGCGCCGGAGGACACCAGCACCACCTCCCGCCCGGCCTGCCGCAGCCGCGCGAGGCTCTCCACCAGGCCCATCAGCCGGCCGAGGGCGAGCTCCACCCCGTCGTGGGTGACCACGTGGGTGCCGAGCTTCACCACGATCCGGTGGGCCTCGGCGAGCTGGAGCCTGGACGCGGACATCGCAGTGGACATCGCCGCGGACCTCAGAGCTGACCGGAGGTCATCGCCGCCACTTTCGCCAGATACGCGGGGTCCTCATACCGGCTGAGGGCGAACTCGCCCGCGTACTCCGGCAGGGTGCTGCCCGTGACGTGGGCGGCCAGCAGCTCGGCCGCGCTCTGGGAGGCCATGATGCCATAGCCCGACATGCCGCAGAGGAGATAGTTGCCCTCGACCGGCGTCGGGCCGACGAGCAGCCGGTTCTCCTTCGTCTTGCAGTAGTAGCCGCCGTCCACGTAGGGCCGGCGCATGTGGGGGCCGAGATATTGGGCGAGGGACGGCACCATGCGGGCGAGGCCGCGCACCACCACCTCCGGGTAGAACGGATCGAACTTCGGCGGGAACACGGGCTCCATCGGCTCCAGGTGGTACGTCCAGAGGAGCAGGTGCCAGCGACTGTCCACGCCGCCCTCGGGGCGGAAGTGAACGCCGGCTGGCAGGGTGCCGAGGAGCCAGCGCAGCTCCGGGTCCTTTGCCATCTCCTCCCGCTCCTCGTCGCTCCAGGAGAGGGTCACGGGGTCCGTCCAGATCATCAGCGGCAGGTCACGCGGAATCAAGCCCAGGTAGTCCTCGAACATCACCTTGCCGTGCAACTCGTTGAACAGCGGCAGCTCGAGGCCGCTCATGCGGCCCACGGCGGGGGAGAGGGGACCGGCGGCGTTGACGAAGCGGCGGGTGGCGATGGCGTCCTCGCCCGAGCCCTTCGCCAGGCGCACGCCCTCGACCCGGCCGTCGCGCACCGTCACCTCCTCGATCTTCCCCTTGACGAAACGCATGCCGTGATCGCGCGCCTGCTCCAGCAGGTACATGCCGAGCTGCTGGGCCGAGAGCCAGCCGCAACGGCGCACGTGGAGCATGGCCAGGGTGTCCTTGGCGAGGAAGGGGAAGCGGCGCAGGATGCGCGCCGGGTCCAGAACCAGGTCGGCCCCGGTGAGATCGGGGGTGATCTCCTCGGTCCGCTCTCGTGGATAGGGTGGATCGTCCTTTTTGCTTTTTCCCGGGCGGTGAATGCGCAGCTCGCCGGCTCCCAGGTCTGAGACCTCACGGGCGCCGCGTTCGAGCGCGGCGGCCTGGGCGGGATCGGCGGTGAAGTAGGCGTAGCCCCGGCGGTTCATCACGAAGATATTGCCGCTCTCCGCCGACAGCTCCTCCAGCAGGTCGATGCCACGGTTCATGAAGCGGACCATCGTGTCCCCGGGTCCCGGCCACCAGTTGCGGTAGCACTCGGTGGACTTGTCGCTGGTCATCGAAAGCGGCGGCTGATTGTCGACGAGCACCACGTCCCGCAGGCCGTGGCGTACAGTAAGGTGATAGGCGGCGGAGATGCCGGCGATTCCGGCGCCACAGATGACGACCTCGGCGGTGCGCATTGGGTCCTCCCGAACCTGAAGAGCGGCAAGCTTATCCGAAACTATCGCTCTGCCGGCCCGTAGGGACTCGAAGGAGGATTTCTCCATGAGTAGGAAGTGTGTCGCGGCGATCCTGGCTCTCGGCCTGTCCTCGACGGTCCCGGCGCGAGCGGCGGAGCCCGTGCCTCCCGGGGTGAGACCCCCGCAGACGATTCTCGAAGCCTCGGCCAAGGCGTACCTCGCCGTCCCCGCCCTGCGCGACACGATGACCTACGTCGTCCAGGCGCCGGGCTCGGAGAAAGAGCCCAAGAAGCTGGAGTACGGCTTCGGCGCCGGGACCGACGCCTACGTCAAGGACCCGCTGCTGGCCGCCGTCGCGGCCGGCGACAAGATGTACCTCACCCGCGGCGACGCGCCCGGAGCCTACGTCGCCGTGCCCTACCGGGGCGACTTCGGGGGTTCCCTGAACGGCATCGTCGGCGATCAGGGCTCGCTCTTCGAGCCGCCGCCGGTCGCCATGCGCATGGGAAAAAACATGGACGCCTGGATCGACTCGCTGCGCTTCAAGCTCCTCGCTCCGCCGCTGCGGATCACCGGCAACCAGCGGATCGAAGGGCCGGGAGGGAAGACTCTGGACGAGATCCACTTCGAGGCGGACAACGGCCAGGTGACCTTGCGTATCGACGCGAAGACCCATTTCTTCGCCTCCTTTACGGCCGAGATGCGGCCGCCCGGGGCTCCCGCTGGGACCGGCATCCATATCGAAGCGACCTTCGCGCCGCAGGTGCTCCCGAGCGCGGCGGGAGTCGTCCACTTCGAGCCGGGCAATCGCCAGGAGGTCAAGAGCCTCGCCGCCCTGACGTCCAATCGCCTGGCCGTCGGCTCACCTGCGCCGGACTTCGCGCTCGAAACGCTCGACGGCCGCAAGCTGGCCCTGCGCGATCTGCGGGGCTCCGTCGTCGTGCTCGACTTCTGGGCCACCTGGTGCGCGCCCTGCTGGAAGACCCTGCGCGAGACCCAGGGGCTCTTCGACTGGGCGGCCAGGGAGAAACTGCCGGTGGCGGTCTACGGCGTCGACGCCCTGGAGCAGCTCCCCACCGCGGAAGAGAAGAAAACGCAGTCGGACGCCTTCTGGAAGTCGCAGAAATTCACCATGCCCACCTTCCTCGACCCCGACGGCGTCGCCTTCCGGGCCTTCGGAGCCCCGGGCCTCCCGAGCATGGTGCTCGTGGCTCCGGACGGCACCATCCTAGCCTTCCACGCCAGCCTGTTCCCCGACATCTTGGAGACGTTGAAGACGGAGGTTCGGAAGGGGCTGGAGGCGGGGAAGAAGTAGATCCAAAAAGGTAGAACCGTGCTCGGCTGGGCGGCAAGCCCTCATCACCCCGGCCCTCTTCTCCCGGCCGGCGGGGTCGCCGGCCTCCCACTGTAGAGACGCCCCGTGCCGGGGGGAACCCCCGGTGGGGGCGTCTCCGAGGCGGCGATAACACCGGACTCCTCGAAGACTATCCGCGGGCACAGGGCCGCCCTGGATTTGCCTTGATGCCGCCGGGACGATCCCTCCCGGTTTGAACCGTTTGTCTCCGCTTCGGAGACGCCCCCACCGGAGGTTCCCTCCGGCACGGAGCGTCTCTACAGTGGGGAGGTCACCGGTGGTGGTAGAGGAGACAGGGGCGCCTGCCGGGGAAGGCGTCCCGTCCTACCGCACCGCTGTGTACTCCGACATCATCCCGATCTCCACCCGCCGTTCGACTTGCGAGAACCCGGCGGCTTTCAGGGCTCCGAGGATGGTGTCCGGCGGCACGCACTGCTCGATCGTCTCCCAGTAATACTCCATGAGCGTCTGGGTCGTGCGGCCGCCGTGGCCGAAGCGGGCGAGGAAGGGAAGAATCTGGCCCATGTAAAACTTCAGGAACATGGTGGCGATCCGCGAGCGGGGGGGCGTGATCTCCAGCAGCAGCACCTTGCCGCCGGGCTTGAGCACGCGCCGGTACTCCTGGAAGGTGACGCGCAGGTCCGGCACGTGGCGCAGGGCATAGCCCATGCTCAGCATGTCGAACTTTTCGTCGGGGAAGGGAAGCGTCTCGGCCACGGCCCGCACCCGGCGGCGCACGCCGCGGCGGCCGGCCTCGCGCAGCATACCGGTCGACGGGTCGAGCCCCACGACTGATCCCTTCGGCCCAACGATCTCCAGGCCCTGGACGGCGACGATCCCCGTGCCGCTGCCCGTGTCCAGCAGGCTCATGCCGGGAGCCAGGCCCGCGCGCAACAGAGCCTCCCTCCGGTAGAAGTTGCCCGAGCCGAAGCTCATGACCTGGTTGATCCAGTTGTAGTCCGGAGCCGCCTCGTCGAACCACGTGCGCATCCGCCTCCGGCGCTCCGCCTCGTCGGCGTAGTACTGCGTCAACGGAGGATGAGGGGCCAGAGGATCGATCTCGGCGGCCTGACTGCTGTCTATCATTGCGGGGGAGCCTATCGCATCGGGGCCGGGGGTGCGCAAGAATGTGGGATTTGGAAATCAGACACCGCTCGCTCGGCGATACTTTGCGGGATCTCTCCGAACTGTGCCAGCCACTGTAGAGACGCCCGCGGGGAACCCCGCGGGGCGTCTCCGAGGCGGGTGTAACCTTCCGAAAACCCTAGAGGTTCGGCGGAATCTTGGCGTCCTGATCCGCATTGCCAGGTGGGCCATCCACAGCTATGTCATCGCGCCGCCGTTCTTAAATCTGGAATCGGACTATTTTCGCCGCGCCGGAGACGCCCCACGGGGTTCCCCGCGGGGCGTCTCTACAGTGGGGAGCACCGACAAGGAAGATGGAGCGACCAAGCCTTTCCGTGCCCGAGTGGGGAAGGCTTCCCGAACGGGGAAGGCCCTCTCCCCAGTAGGGCAGCCTCCTCCCAAGTCGGGAAAGGGAAAGCCTCTCCCCCGCTCGTTTGGGGCGCTTCCCCGCGAGTCCGGGCCTCAGACCTTCACGCCGTAGTTGTCCCGCAACCCGTTGAGATGGTGAATCACATGGCCGGTCATGTTGTAGGCCGAGCCGCGGGGTGACACCGGGAGGTTGTTCGCGACGCCCCTCCGCGTCCAGTCTTCGAGACGCAGGTGGCGGTAGAACAGTACATGCCCTTTCCGCACCGTCTCGAACTCGTCGAGAAGCTCGGCGAGCGGGTGGGCGTCGTGCGGTGCGTTGCGGCTGTAGGCCTTCTCGTCGAAGCTCGGCAGGGGCGTCGTGTCGCCGCGGGCGACGCAGAGGGCGCGGTAGCCAAAGACGCGCTCGGTGTCGATCACGTGTCCCAGGACCTCGCGGATGCTCCACTTGCCCTCGGCGTAGCGATATCCGGCCTGCTTCTCCGAGAGTCCACCCAGCGCCCGCCGCATCGCCGCCGGCTGGGCCTCCAGAGCCGCGAGAATGTCCCCGTCCGGCACGAGCGAGATGTAGCGTTCGAAATAAGGTGCGTACTCCGTGGGCTCTGGCCGTCCGATGTCTGGCATGTCGTGAAACCTCCTGGGGCCGGAGGCTACCATGGCTGATCCCGCGGTGAGCGACACCTTCGCCTGACGGCCACCGTCTCAGAACAGTCCCGCCAGGCGCTGGAACTGAACGATCGAGGCCTGCACCGCGGCGTCGAAGGCAAGATCGAACTGACTCTTGCCTTTGTTGGGCCCCGAGGGGACGATCTTCTTTCCCTCTTTTGAGTTGGGATCGTCCTTGTGCAACTCGTCGTGGGTTGGCGCCCCCGCGGGGCAGAGCTTCGTACAGCCGAGCCACCAGGTACCGCTGACGATCTGCGGTGGCAGCGTCGATACTTCGAGGTTCCAGATGGGAATGGGGGCGGTTCCGACGTTGAGCTCAATCCAGTTCGAGTGGGAATAGAAGTCCTGAACGCCATGAAGCAGGCGGGCGAAAGCGGCGAGCGCTACCTTTCCTTTCGGATCGCCGCTCTCAGCGATCAGTTTCCACTGCTTCCCGATATATTCCGATCCGCCTTTAAAATTGCAATTATCGAAGTGGAAGCTGCCTTGGGTCTGAAACAGATCCTGGAGGCGATTGCGGAAGATGACGAACTCGAGCTCCTGGGCGTTGAGCACTCCTTGGTTGGCGGTGCTGGTGAGGGCACTGTGAATGGGTAGAGAAAACTTCAGGTCAACCGGAGGTGAGTTGTTCGTCACGGATTCTCCTTTGAGCGGCCGCGAGACTCAAGCATCCATGAAACAGATAGAATGGCTGCCGACGCTACATCACGTTAGACGTTTCGTCAAAGTTATTGACCATGCCGTATAGGTCTCTGAACCAGGACTCCGCGGCCGGCGCATAGTCGGCAGGTCAGAACAGCCCCTCCGCCTTCGACCGGTACCGCCGGCTCCAGGTGAGCACGGCGCCGTTTCGCAATACTACGCGGGCGTCGCCGTGGAACCAGGGCTGGACCTCGCGGATGGCGTCCAGCCTCACGATCTCGGAGCGGCTGAGGCGCAGGAAGCGGGCGGGATCGAGCCGGTCCTCGATCTCGCGCAGGGTGCCGCGGCGCCGGTGCTCGCCGTCGCGCGTCGTAAAGCGCAGGTAGTTGCCGTCGGCGCGGATGACGTCGATCTCGTCCACGGCGAGCAGTACCTGGCGATCCTCACTGTGATTCGGTTCGGCCAGGATCTGCCGCAGATATCCGGGCGCGGGTCGCACCTCCGCCAGCAGACGTTCGATGCGCTGCGCCAGCTCTCCATCTCCCGGGCTTGCGGTACTGAGCTGACGGCGGAGGCGGTCGAGGAGCCGCTGAAAACGGGACGGTGCGAAAGGTTTCAAAAGGTAATCCAGCGCGTGGACCTCGAAGGCGTGCAGGGCGTGCTCGTCGTAGGCGGTGACGAAGACCACCAGCGGCATGGCTTCGACTCCCACTTCGCCGATCACGCCGAAGCCGTCGAGCCTCGGCATCTGGATATCGAGGAAGATCACGTTCGGCGCCGTGGCGCGAATTTTCTCGACGGCTTCGAGTCCATCGGCGGCCTCGGCCACGATCTCGAAATCCGTCTCGCGGGCCAGCAGCTCGCGGAGCTTGCGCCGGGCCGGGGCCTCGTCGTCCGCGATCAGGGCGCGGATCACGCCGGGGCGCCCCCGGCGGGGCGGTATGGCAGGCAAGCCCGGACGAGGAAGCCTCCGCGCTCGCCGTTGCCGGCGTTGAAGGTCTGGGCCTCGCCGTAGAGGAGCTTGAGGCGCTCGGCCGTGGCGGCGAGGCCGAGGCCCGGCTCCCGGCGTGCCGGGGTGCGCTCGGCCGCTCCCAGGTCCCCAGGACCGTCATCCTCCACCTCCAGGATCAACGTATCGCCCTGCCGCCGGGTGCGCACGGCGACGGCGCCCCGCCCCTCCTTCTCGGCGTTGCCATGACGAATGGCGTTCTCCACCAGCGGCTGGAGGAAAAGTGAAGGCACCAGGGCGCCGGCGGCTTCCGGATCGAGCTGGAGATCGATCTCCAACCGCGACCCGAAACGCGCGTGGAGCAGGGCGAGATAGCGATCGAGCAGCGCCAGCTCCTCGCCGAGCGGCACCTCGTCGGACTGCGCGGTGCGCAGCGAGGCGCGCAGCAGCTCGGCGAGCTGGTCCAACATTTCGTCCGCCGCGGCCGGATCTTCATACATGGTGGCGGAGATGGTGTTGAGCGCATTGAAAAGGAAATGCGGCTGAAGCTGGAGCCGGAGGTTGCGAAGCTGAGCGCGGGCGAGGCTCCCTTCGAGCTGCGCGGCGCGCAGCTCCCGGGCTCGCGCCGCCTCCAGGGCGTCGTACACGTGAACGGCGGCAAAGACGCAGGTGAGCCAGACGACCTGCAACGGCAGCTCCATGAAGTAGCGCATCGGCATCACGCCGTAGTCATAGAGGCCCAGCCCGGCCAGCGGGTAGAGAATCGAGCGCGCGCCCCACATCAGCGTCGTGGCCAGGGGACCCAGCACCAGCACCGCCAGGAAGTAAAGGGGCAGCCGGCGGGCCAAGTTCGACCGCGTGAGAGGGAGCCGGCGCACCAGCCGCTTGGCGGGGAAGAACAGCACGCCGCCGACGAGGGCACCCGTCAGCTCGTTGATGAACGGCGCCATCATCGGCTGCGAGCCCCGCGACGCCAGCACCTCCAGATAGTGGTAGGTGAAGAGCAGGAGGCCGAAAGGGACCACCAGCGCGAGCCAGAGGAGGAGGCCCCTGGCGCTCCAGGGGCCGGTCCGAGGATCTCTCATCGCCAACTCTTCACCCGCGGCCACCACTCCGCGAGCGGCCGGTGCGGGCCGCGGCAGACGTAGACGTCGAAGTGCTGGTAGGGCATCGAGTAGGGATGACTGACGTGACCGGCCAGCTCGACGTGATCGAACAGCTTCTCCAGCGTCTCGCGGTCGTCGTCCAGCACGATCATCACGTCACCAGTGTAGCCGCGCGGACCCCAGAGAAAATAGGTGAGATGGCCGCTGATCGCCTTCGGCAACCCGAGCTCCGGCCCGAAATGGTCGATGGCTCCGGCCTGTCCGTAATTCTGGCCGAAGATGGCGGCGCGCGCCTGATCGGCCGGCGGCAGGGAGTGATAGATGCGCGCCACCTCGGTCGCCATCTCCCGCCAGCCGAAACGGTCGGCCATGAGCTGCGGCAAGGGGCCGAGGCGATGGGTCTCGATGCGCGGCTGGGACATGTGGATCGCCTGGGAGTAGCGGATCAGCGTCTCGGGCGGCAGCATGGGCACGAAGATCGGCGCCAGCACCGCCCCCGAGAGAGCGAGCACCGAGGCGTACGCCGGCTTCACGAACCGCCATCCCTGCGATCCCCGGGAGCGCGCATCCAACCATCTTTCGATCGCCACGCCGCCGGCCGCGAAAAGCATGGGATACGCCGGAGCCGGATAGTAAGGGCGGCCGTCGAGCACGAACATCTCGATCATCAGAGCGATCCAGGCGATGCCGAGCACCCTGTAACGCCGGCCCTCGCGCCCGCCCAGCAACCAGACGAGCCCGCCCAGCCAGAGAGGAAGGGAGAGGGGATTGAACAATGTGGACTGCTCCAGCATGAACTTCAGCGGGTTCAAGTGGACGTCCCGGCCATTCGCCTTGATGTTGGCGAGCATCTCGAAGTGCGGGAAATGATGTTGAACGTCCCAGATCAGATTGGGCAGATAGATCAGCAATGCCAAGATCCCGCCGAGCCAGAGCCAGCGCGAGCGGAAGGCCCGCCGCGCGGGGGTCAGGATGAGGCCCGCCACCAGGGCGACGCCGAAGAAAGCCATCGTGTGCTTGTTGAGCATCCCGAGGCCACAGACGGCGCCCACCCAGAGCCACCCTTGAGGCCAATCGTCGCGGTCATCGCGAAGAATGCGGATCACCAGCCACGCCGTGCCCGTCCAAAAAATCTGATCGAGCGCGTTCATGGTGTGGATGCTGCTCATCAGCATCCAGAGCGGAGCCGTGAGCACGGCGAGCGCCGCCATGCCCTGCGCGAAGCGCTTGCCGCCGAGATCGCGGGCCATGAGGCCGGTCATCAACACCAGCGCGGCGCCGGAGATCGCCGGCAGCAGGCGGATGGCAAACAGAGAGTCCCCGCAGACGGTGCGGATGAGCGCCGTGATCGCCGGGAACAGCGGCGGCATGTCCACGAATCCCCAGGCCAAGTGCTCGGAGCAGGCCAGGAAGTAGAGCTCGTCGACGAAGAAGCTGTAGCCGAAGAGCCCGGTGGTGGCGAGGTGCAGCACGAGCTTGACGAGGGCCACGAGGCCCACGATGGCGAGCCCGCCGGCCAGAAATTTGCGGCCGGCGGCGGGAGAAGCGGTGATCGTCGATTGCGGAGCGTCCATGTCGTGTCTCCTCAGGATTGTCCCACGGCGTCAGGATCGCCGAAGGCGCGGGTGGCGGCCAATCGCTTGGGGACGAGCGGGACGTGGGCAATCTGAACGGGACTGGAGGGAGGGCGAACGGTGGGCTCTTGATGCTGTTAGAGGCTGTCTCAAAGGTCTGTCTGCGACTCCGCTGGCGCCCGGGATTGAAATCCTGGGCTACCGACGGTGGTCCCCTCCGGGACCGCAGTTCTCGTTCTCCTTGGGTCCCGTAGGGACTACCGTGGGTAGCCCGGGTCTTCAGCCCCGGGCGTAAGGCGGAGATCAGCTTAAGCTCGTGGATCGGGGCTCCAGAGGGGTGCCTTGTGAAACTCCCACCCCCGGACTACCGTAGGAGTTGACGGGGAGGAGCACCATGGATCACTCGCTGTCCGCAGCCGCCCAGGCCCGCCACACCTCCCATGAGGAGGGCTTCAGCCTGCGCCGCCTGGCGCTGGTGGCCGGTCTCGATCTCAAGGAGAGCTTCGGCCGCCCGCTGTTCCTCATCTGGGCCGCGCTGATGGCGTGGAACGGCTGGCTGATGTCGCGCGGCAACTGGTTCTTCCGCTCCATCGACACGTCGCTCGGCGGCACCAAGGCCTGGGTCGACTCCGAGTTCCAGATCACCTACGTCTATGGCCTGATCGGCTTCTTTCTCATCGCCTTCTTCGTGGCGGTGGGAACGGGCACGCCCCTGGTGCGTGACGAAGAGCTGAAAGTGGGGCCGCTGCTGCACTCGACGCCCCTGCGGCCGGGCGAGTACGTGTGGGGCAAGTTCCTGGCGGCCCTGCTGGCGTCCTTCGCCGCCGTCGCCGTGCTTCCGGTCACCACCGGCATCTTCAGCCATTTCCTGCCGGACCCGGCCCATCCGGATTTCTACGGGCCGTTCCACCTCGTCAGCTACCTGCGGCCGGCCCTCGTCTTCCTGCTGCCGGCGATCGTCTTCACGGCGGGGGCGGCCTTCGCCCTCGGGAGGTTCACGGGCCGGCCGATCGTCATCTTCCTCCTGCCCATCATCTTCTTCCTCTTCTTCAACAACTTCTTCTGGCGCTGGTACCCGCCGACCCTCGACCCCTCGGTCTCGGCGGTGCTGCGTCTGATCGACCCCTCGGGTTTCCGCTGGCTCAAGGAGAGCTGGCTGTTCGTCGATCGCGGGCTGGCCTTCTACAACACGCGGCCGGTGACCTTCGACCTGCCCTTCCTGCTGAGCCGGGCAGCCTTCGTGCTTGCGGGTCTGCTGTTCGTCGACCTCTCGCGCCGCCACTTCACGGGCGGCCTGCGCCGCGCCAAGGCGCAGAGGGTCCCGGCGGTGTCCGAGGCCGCCACGATCCCGCGGCCGGCCTCGCCCATCACCTCCCTGAGAATGACCTCCCGGCCCCCCGGCTTCCTCCAGGGAGCCCTGGCCGTCGCCCGGTTCGAGCTCGCGGAGCTGCGCTCCCAGCCAGGGCTCTATATCTTCGTGCCCGCGATCCTGTTCTTCATGTACATCCTCTACACCGGAGGCTACGACCAGCAGTACGACGGCGTCCTGCTGACCCCCGGCACCGCCGCCGTGGACGGCCTCGTCGCCCTCACCACCTGGCTCGCGCTTCTCCTTCTCTTCTATACCGTCGAATCCCTGGAGCGGGAGCGCACCACCGGCATCGGCCCCGTCTTCTATGCCACGCCGGCGCCCACCGCCTCGATCGTGACCGGCAAGGCCCTGGCGCTCGGTGTGGTCGGGCTGGTGGCCGTGGCGGCGGGCGTGCTGACGGCGGCCCTCGGCATCGCCCGCGAGGGCGGAGTCGGTATGGCCTTGAAGCCCTTCCTCCTCGTCTGGGGCCTCCTCCTGCCGCCCACGTTGATCGTCTGGTGCGCCTTCGTCGGCGCCGTGCTGGTGGCCACCCGCAGCCGCTACGCTACCTATGGCATCGGCCTCGCGGCCATGGTCGTCACCGTCTTCGCCTTCACCCGCAACCATCTGAGCTGGGTGGGGAACTGGCCGCTGATCGGCGGCGGGGAAGGGGGCTCTCCGATCACCTGGAGCGACCTTGGGACCTTCGAGCTCGACCGCAACGCCCTCGTCCTCAACCGTCTGCTGGTGCTGGCGCTCGCCGTGCCCTTCGTGTGGGCCGCCGTGCGCTTCTTCCCCCGCCGGGAGCGCGATCCCTTGAGCCCGGTCGTGCCGCCCTCCGAGCGCCGCCGTACCCTGTGGATCGCCGCCGGCCTGGCCATCGTCCCCTTGAGTCTGGGCCTCGCTCTCTGGGGCCAGGTGAACCGCGGCTTCCAGGGCGGCGCCGTCGACGAGAAGCACAAGGACTACTGGCGGAAGAACCACGTCACCTGGCTCAACCAGCCCCAGCCCTACGTCACCCATGTCGATATGGACCTGGACTTCCAGCCGGCGGACCGGGCCTTCCGGGTGAACGGCGCCTACGATCTTCAGAACCGCAAGGAGAAGGATCTCAACTGGTTCGCCATCTCCGGCGGCACCTCCTGGAAGGGGCTCGCCTGGACCCTGAACGGCCGCCCCTGGAATCCCGAAAACCGGGACGGCCTCTATGTCTTCCGCCTGCCCCAGCCGATGACGCCGGGCGCGTCCCTGCGGCTCGGCTTCCGCTATCGCGGCACGATGCTGGCCGGGATCTCCAAGAACGGCGGCGACGTGCCGCTGGGCGAGTTCATCCTCCCCAGTGGCATCATCCTCACCGGCCGCAACCCCGACTTCGTGCCCGTGATGGGGTACGTCGAGCGCATCGGCGTGGACGAGAGGAACCGCTACGAGGCGCGCATCTATCCGCCGAAGTTCTACGAGGGGATCACCGACGCGGACCTCGACCGCTCCGCCTTCACCCAGAAGATCCGCATCACCGCGCCGCCTGAGTACACGGTGAACTCCACCGGCATCCTCACGGGTGAGTCGGAGAAGGACGGCCGGCGCACCGTGACCTGGGAGAGCGACTACCCGCTGCGGGTGTTCAACGTCGCCGCCGGCCGGGGCTGGGCGGTGAAGCGGGGTCCCGGCACGGCCGTCTTCTACTATCCCGGCCACCCGTGGAACGTGCAGAGCCTGCTCGACGCCTTGAACGGCGCCCGCCGCTACTACGCCGAGTGGTTCGGCCCGTATCCGTGGCGCGAGCTGCGGCTCAACGAGTTCTCGTCGCTCGCGACCTACGCCCGCGGCAACGCCACCAACATCTTCTTCTCCGAGGGCGCGGGCTTCCTCTCCATGCGCACCCCGCAGGCCGATCCCGCCTTCGCCATCGCCGCCCACGAGTCCGCCCACCAGTGGTGGGGGCACATCCTGGCGGGCGGCGAGGGGCCGGGCGGCATCGTGCTTGCCGAGGGCGCGGCCAACTTCTCGACCCTGATGCTCCTGGAGCAGATGCGGGGCTTCCAGCCGCGCATGCGCTTCGCCACGCAGATGGAGGCCAACTACGGCGAAAGGCGCCAGCCGTCGACCGAGCTGGCGCTCGCCGAGACCCTGAGCACCACCGGCCGTCCCGGGGACAACACCGTGGTCTACGACAAGGGAGGCTGGGTGCTCTGGATGATGATGCACCAGATGGGCCGCGACCGGTTCCTCGCCGGTGCCCGGGACTTCATCACCACCTACCACAAGAGTCCGGACCATCCCGTGCTCGAAGACTTCGCGGCCTTCATGCGTCCCTACGCGGACGACAAAGCGGCCTTCGACGCCTTCATCCAGCAGTGGTTCTACGAGAAAGTGATTCCCGAGTACCACCTCGACGATCTCCGCAAGCAGCCCGCGGGAGCGGGGGAGTGGGATGTGACCGTCAAGGTCGAGAACGCCGGCACCGGCCGCATGCCGGTAGAAGTCGAGGCCCGGCGCGGCCAGCGCTTCGACGAGAAGGGAGCGCCCGATCCCGCGTTCCGCCAGACGCGCACCACGATCGTCCTGGGAGCGGGAGAGTCCAAGGAAGTCCGCATCCGCTGCGCCTTCGAGCCCGAGCGGGTCGTCGTGGATCCGGACGGGTACGTCCTTCAGCTCCAGAGGAAAGCGGCTTCGGCCAAGCTGTAAGCGGCTTTTCGTAAGGAGGGCACGTCACGTGCCCTCCTTACGACGTCACATCCGACGGAGGGCACGATGCGTGCCCCCCTTACGTCGTCTTGTGTTTAAGAGGGCACGCCTTATGCCCTGCCTACTGCGTCACAGCGTACCGAGGGCACGCCACGTGCCCCGCGTACAGCGTCTCGTATTTAAGAGGGCACGTCATGTGCCCTGCGTACGACGTTACAGCGTAAGGAGGGCACGGCTCGTGCCCCGCGTACGGCGTCACAGCGTAAGGAGGGCATGTCACGTGCCCTGCGTACGACGTCACATGTTTAAGAGGGCACGCTTTGTGCCCTGCGTACGACGTCACGACGTAAGGAGGGCACAACACGTGCCCCGCTTACATCGTCTCGTGTTTCAGAGGGCACGACCCGTGCCCTGCATCCGACGTCACAACGTAAGGAGGGCACGTCCTGTGCCCTGCGTCCGAGATCACGTCGTAAGGAGGGCACGAGGCGTGCCCTCCTTACTGAGAAACGTTGTACCGGGAAAGAGAAGGGCGGACCGAGGGAGGGGAAGCGTTGTCCGAAGAGAGCGAGGCGCTTCTCGAGGATCGAGAGACCTACGGCCCGGAAGGATCGGCCGGCTCCGGGGACGGAGTCTCCGCCTCCGCGTTCTTCTTCGCGCGTTTCCGGCCGCGGAACGGCTTGATGCCGAACGCGGTCAGTTGCTCGTTGTCGGGGCCGAGGTGATCCCGGAGGGTAAGCTGCATCGCCGTCACGAGCCGGTTTCCCGCCGCGATCATCTCTTTGCGTTTGCGGGTGGCCGCCAGCTTGCTGGCCGCATGGAAGTCGCGCTCGATACCGAGCCGCTCGACCTCCGCGATGAAGTGCTTGAGCTTGGCATGCGAGGACTTCAGGTAGATGTGACTCTCCCTCAGCTCCGGCGTAAAAGCGTCGGCGAACAACAGCCAGTTTCCCTGCGATTCCGCGTGCCGCTTGCGGGGCATTGGGGCCTCCGTTGAGTTGGGGGGAGATCTTATACCAGGAGGGAAGGAAGGTCGTACCAGCCAGACGCCTCTCCTTACCCCTCCGGCTCCTCCCTCAACCGGAAGATGAGGGAAGAACGCAAGAACGTTCCAGCCGGGCCCCCCTGGGAGCGCCGGCGTCCCGCCGGCAACTAACTCTGACGTCTCGGAAACTCCATAAGTGTCAGGTAGGAAAGGAGTTACTGTAGTAGAAGAATTGAGACCGTAGAGGAGATACTGGGGTCAGTAGATGGCGTGTATGAAGGCGTTTTTGGGCGGGTC
>Ga0134121_10000973_pt1 | contig 28745 bp, 24 predicted proteins | sample KB301_FD_96463 | JGI IMG/M metagenome (GOLD analysis project Ga0134121, IMG submission 96463) | Terrestrial soil microbial communities without Nitrogen fertilizer from Kellogg Biological Station, Michigan, USA - KB3-0-1 | ecosystem: Environmental > Terrestrial > Soil > Unclassified ... | reverse complement strand
CGATCTCTTTCTTGGCGAAGAGGTAAATCTCGAATTCGGAGAGCTGCCTTATCTGGTCAAAGTGTTGTCGGCGGCGCGGCCACTCTCGATTCAGGTTCATCCATCCAGAGCTCAGGCTGTCGCCGGATATCGCCGGGAAACCGCCGCAAAGATCCCGCTGGACTCCCCTCTACGGTCCTACCGCGACAGAAGTCACAAACCGGAGATTCTCATTGCGCTCACCAAATTCCGGGCGCTTTCAGGTTTTCGTCCAGCCGCCGAAATCGCGGCAGCTCTTGATCGTGCGGGGCAGATAGCCGCTCTCCTTCCGCCTTATGACGGCAAGCCCGATTGGCTCGAACGTCTCGTACGGGCCTACTTTGCCGTTACCGATGGCGAACTTCTCCCGGCGTTGACAGCCTGGATTGAAGACCTCTCCAAAGCCGGGGCAGGCTTCGGTCCGGATAATCCGGAGTACTGGGCCCTGAGATGCAACGATCTGTTTTCAAGCAGGGACAGACCCGATCGTGGCCTGTTTTTCGTGTTGTTGCTGAACTTGATCGTTCTCGAGCCATGGCAGGCGCTGTTCCTGGAAGCAGGCACTCCACACGCATATCTCTCGGGCTCGGCCATTGAGGTCATGGCGAATTCAGATAATGTGCTCCGTGACAGACTCACACCCAAGCATCTCGACATCGACGAGTTTCTTGAGATCTTGCGTTTCGAAAGTGGAAAGCCCCTCGTGATCCGATCTGCTGAGCTGGCCTCGTCAGGCGACAGATTCTATCGAACACCAGCGGAAGAATTCGAAGTCGAACGGCTCAGCCTTGAAACCAGAGCGCACGGCGTGTCTGAAACGGCGCGGGGCCCCGTGCTGATCATGTTCCTTGGGCAGCAACCGGAAGCCCGGCTTGCCGTACGCGCCGGAGAAAAAACACTCGAACTGAGCCCAGGAGGAAGCTGCATGCTGCCGCACGGAACAGAGTACCAATTGCACTCATCGGGACAGGGCGAGATCCTTCGGGTCGCGGTTCCTGGACGAAGCAGCCTCGAATTCCGGGGCGCGAAACCGACGCGCCTGGCCTTCGGGACAAGCGGCCTTCGCGGACTTGTCGAAAGCATTACGGATCTCGAAGCCTACGTAAACGCTCGCGGCTTTCTTGACTATCTCGTCGAAGTCGGCGACGTTGAGCCACAAGGCCAGATCGTTCTCGCAGGTGACTTGCGCCCGAGCACCGACAGCGCAGATCGCAGCATTATGGCCGCCGTTGCATGTGCGTGCAGCGACGCGGGGTTTACTGTCGAAAACGAAGGAAAGATTCCAACGCCGGCCCTCTCCTATTACGCGTTTCAAAAACGTCGGCCAAGCATCATGGTAACCGGCAGCCATATTCCATTCGATCGCAACGGCATCAAGTTCAACAAGTCCGGGGGCGAGCTGTTGAAGACCGATGAAGCCGCCGTCCTTAAAGCCGTCGAACACGCGCGTAGAGCGGAATATGCGAGGCTCAGGGAAGACTCGAGATTTGACGACAGCGGAATGTTTCGAGTTGGGCAAGCTACAAACCTTTCGCCTTCGAATAGCGCCGCGCACCATGCCTATGTGAAACGCTATGTCGACTTTTTTCCTGCTGACGCACTGCTTGGCATTCGCGTCGTTGTGTACCAACACTCCGCTGTGGGGCGCGACATTCTGGTTGAGATTCTCGAAGCCATGGGCGCGGAAGTCCATCCGATGGGTCGAACCGAAACCTTCATTCCCATCGACACCGAGGCCATTTCGGAGACCGATCTTGGGAAACTTCAGGATTTTGCCGATACGGCCAGACACCAATTCGGACCGATCGACGCCATCGTTTCGACCGACGGCGACAGCGATCGGCCCCTCATCGTTGCAGTCGGGTCAACAGGGCAGATCCGCTTCATTGCCGGCGATCTCATCGGCATCCTTGTCGCAGAGTACCTGAATGCCGATAGTATCGCCGTACCAGTCAGCGCTTCGGATGCCATCGACCTCGCATTTCAAAATCGCCCCGTTACGGTGGTTCGCACCCGCATCGGCTCTCCGTGGGTCATCGCTGCGATGAACTGCCTGAATGGGAAGCATAATGTCGGGTTCGAAGCCAATGGAGGTTTTCTCGTAGGCTCCGTGATCGAACGTAACGGACGGACACTCCAGCCCTTGCCCACTCGAGATGCGGTGCTGCCCATCCTTTCGCTTCTCCATGCCGCCACGGAGAAATCGGCTTCCCTTTGGGACCTCGTCGACGCGTTGCCCAAACGATTCGGGAAAAGCGGCCTTATCGACGCCGTGCCCGACAAGGAACTGTCCGCACTCGCCAAATGTTTCAAGCCGAACGCGCCGGATATCCTGGCCATGGAATTCAACGGGACTGCGGTGCGTTTTACGAGAACGAATGACGCTGAAGCTGAGGCTTCCAATGTCAGCTCCGCCCACGCGATCGACATTCGCGCTCAGATGGGCCAGTATTTTTCAGCAGACGCCGGCTTCGGCTCCATCCTGAACATTGATTTCCGCGACGGTATCCGACTTCGCTTCGCGGATGGCGACATCGCCCATATCCGCGCGTCAGGCAATGCGCCCCAATTACGCATTTACGCATTCGCGGACCGTGACGAAAGAGCGGCCGAGATCGTTGCGCTGGCGATCCGCGAACCAGATGGCATTCTCCGTTCTCTTCTCAACGGGGCCACACAATATGAATTCTCATCAGCAATTCTGAGGAACATAGACCACACCAATACCTTGTTTCAAAGCGGCCTCCCTCCCCAGGTGATCGGGACGGTCTGCGGTTCGGAATCCGCTCGGCGCTTCTGGCAGAAGAGGCTTGACGAAGTCCAACCGGCCTTCAGGGCCCGTGAAGCAATTTCCTTCCACGAAGACTTGCCCGTGAATCAGGCTTTCGGAGTGTTCCTCCTCTGGCACAGGCTGCGTGACCACCTCAAGGCTGGCGACGGAGCCCTGATCGCATTTGTATTTGGCGAGGGCACACGCGCCACTCCCTTCACTGAAACCGACAACGGACAAAAGCCGGCCATGAGTTCTTTTGTCAAGCTCACTGGCGCTCCCGTACAGCGTCAGCTCTCGATGGTCGAGTTGGCGCTGAAGTATTTCGCACCGGTAGAGTCTTATCTCCGGCGATCGGGATTCGACGGTGTCGTTGTGAAATGGGGCGACGAGGTTCAAATTACGAATCGCGACCTTTCAGGCACGGATCCGCTGTTCGATGGAGCCGACATCGTTCGCTTTGTCTCGAAGCGCGCCATGACAGAGTTCGATGCACTCAACAAGGATTGGCTGGGGGTCGATTCCAGGGGCCAGGTCACCGCGTTCATTCCCCGCCGCCCGCTCGTGGAAATGCGTGCACTGGCAGATCGGGGAATCATCGAGCGCCGCGGGGATGCGCTTATTGCCGGCATCAACCTGGGATCGATCGCTGTGTCCCGCGCACTGCTAAATGAATTGCTGAGCGAATTTGAAGGAGAAGTCCTGGACCCGACTGCCGACCGATCAAGCAGGCCCGATCTCGACCCTCAATTCTTTACGGCCCTGATCATCGCAACCATCGAGGAGCCTGAAGAACGGAGGCGGGAATGGGATCGGTATCGTGGCGAGCTTCAAACACTGCGCGATCTCGAGAAAAATTTCCCGAACATTCTGGACAGAATTCGACGCGCTGTCGATCGCTTCTCGTCAAAACACGAAAGGCCCCCACGCATCGTGGCCATGGACTTCGGCGACCAGTACTGGGGAGATGTCGGCCAGCACCGGCAGATCTTTGAGTTCTACCTGGCCCTGAACGATCGTTCCGCCGCGGGAAAGATCGCGCGAGCTCTCGCGGGTTTACCGGAAATACGCGACTCGAACGGCAATATCCTTGTCGATTCGAATGTCGGCAAGGCGCATATCGTGAACTCCGTCTTGATCGACTGCGAGATCGAAGAAGGAGAAATTGTTAGTTCCGTCCTGATTGGAACGTGCGGGCAGACTCTTCACAGTCGGGAGGCCTTCGACGTCGAAAGCCGCGTACGCGATATGACTCTGGAAAAGCGGGCGGGCGCCTATAAGGTCGTCTCCAGTACAGCGGTAATCGCCAGCAGCGGAGAGCGAATGACTACATTGTTCCTTCCCGACCGCCCCGCCGTCCTCATGCGCGTTCACGAGGATACCGATCTTCGGGACAAGCCTGCGACTTACAATGTGCCGATTCTCGGGAACCCTGTTTCGTTCCGAGAGGCGCATGCCCTCATGTCTGCAATCGATCCCACCGCGCTGGAAGAAAAGCGGGAACGAGCGTCACGGGAAATCACCACGAAGACCTGAGTATTTATTCAGGCGGGCTTAAGCCAGCTTCACTTTGAGTTTGTGGCCCTTGAGGTCACTGCGGTTCAGCTTTGCAATGATGGACTCGGCGTGTTCCGAAGAGACATCGGCAAAAAGATGACGTTCTCGAACATCGATCGTGCCGACGACTTTTCCTGGCAGTCCGGTTTCACCGGCAACCGCATTCACGACGTCAATCGGCACGATCCCCATCTCTTCGCCGACATTCATCCACAGGCGCGTCTGCTCGACCGGCGTACGCCGGCTCTTCTTGACCTTCGTCGTTGTACCCGTGAAACCGACCTCGGACCTGACTTCGCGCTTCGGAGCGGGCGGCACCAGCGTCACAGGGATGGGCTGCGCTGGCCGCACGGGCGCGGACACCGGGACGATGGGGCGATCCTTCCTGATCCAGGGAGAACGCGGCGTGCTTTCATTTCGTGAGCCGAATCGGCTGGGATGTTCATCCCGGTGGGGTCGTTCACGGGAGCCTTCGCGATCTGCGGCGCGCCCTCTGAATTGGGGACGATCCTCGTCACGCGCAGCCCCAGGCTGTGGCGGTCGATTCCTTTCCACCTGACGTTCAGATTCACGTTCGCGCTGGACGCTTCTCGCACCTTGTCTTGGCCCTGACGCAGCGTCTCCGCTTTGAAGTTGATGCATCAAGGCCGATGCGATATCGGGAGAACTGAACCCTTCCTCGAGCAGCCGCTCGATAATGTGATCCTGCCTCTTGAAATCGCCGCTTGTCAGCAGAGCCCGAAGCTTGTCGAGAAACACCACGGTACGGGCTTCTTCTACCTGACCGGCCGTTGGGGGCTTGCCGCGCGGTATCCGCACCTTCGTAAAACGTTCAATGTTCTGGATCTGAAAAACCTCGCGGCCGGCGACGAATGAAATCGCGCGCCCACTGCGGCCGGCGCGTCCCGTGCGACCGATGCGATGAAGATAATCTTCGACATCGTAAGGAAGGTCGTAATTGAACACGACCTGAACGTCGTCCACATCGATGCCGCGGGCGGCAACGTCGGTGGCCACGAGAAACTCGAGGCCCGACTTTCGAAATCTGTTCATCACGCGATCGCGCTGCACCTGATTCATGTCGCCATGCAACCGGTCCGCGGAATAACCCTGGGTGTTCAGATGCTCGACGAGGTCGTCCACCATCCGTTTGGTATTGCAGAAAATTATGCCCAGCTTCAGATCGTGGATGTCGATGAGTCGAGTCAGGAGTTCAATTTTGTAGTCGCGAGCGACTTCGTAGTAAACCTGCTCGACCGTCGGCACCGTGAGCGCCTTCTGTTCGATGCGAACCTGTTGTGCGTTGCGGGAATACTTCTCGATCAACTGCTGAATGGGACGAGGTATCGTCGCCGAAAAGAAAACCGTCTGGCGTTCGGCTGGCGCGGCCTGCAGGATGGTCTCGATATCATCGCGAAAGCCCATGTTCAACATGACGTCGACTTCGTCAAGAACCGCGAACTTCACACCGTCGAGTTTCAGCGTGCCCCGCCGCATGTGATCCATAACGCGTCCAGGCGTGCCGATCACGACATTGGCACCCTGCCGCAGTCCGATAAGCTGCCGCTCGAACGACTGGCCGCCGTAGATGGGAAGCGCATGCAGACCGCTCTTGTAAAGAGCCAGCTTGTGAACCTCCTCGGAGACCTGAATCGCCAATTCGCGGGTCGGGCACAGGATGAGCACCTGTACAGCGCGCTGCTTCGGATCCACTTTTTCGATCGCTGGAATGGCGAACGCCGCGGTCTTGCCGGAGCCTGTTTGAGATTGGCCGACCACGTCGCCTCCCGCCATCAGAATCGGAATCGCGCTCGCCTGAATCGGCGCCGCCTGTTCGAAGCCCAGTTTGTCGATAGCCTTCAGCAGTTCAGCAGACAGGCCTAATTCGGAGAATAGTTTTGGAGTCATGAACGTAGATATTCCATTACACCTCTACCTTACGGCACTTTCACGCTGGTTGACGTATTGAAAGACGGGGCAGGATGTGCATTCAATTCCGGGGACGGTCACTCAAATTCTACGCGAACCCGAAAACACGCGCGTAAAACTGCAATTCGGCCTCGGCGACGCGACGAATGGTTTCCGCCTGACGGAATCCGTGCCCTTCGTTTGGAAAACTCATGTACTCGCAGGGCAAGCCCTTCGCCTTCAATGCGTCAACAAAGGTTTCGGCCTGATCGGGCGGCACAACCTTGTCTTCGAGCCCCTGGAACAGAATCACCGGGCAGGAAATGCGATCGGCAAAATAGACCGGGGAACGTTGCCGATAGAGCTCCGCGGCCTCGGGATACGGCCCAATCAGGTTGTCCAGGTATCTCGACTCGAATTTGTGAGTGTCGAGAGCGAGCGCCTTCAAATCTCCAACGCCGTAATGACTCGCGCCGGCTGCAAACACCTGATGAAATACGAGCGCGCAAAGGGTCGTGTAACCTCCAGCGCTGCCGCCGCGAATCGCCATTCTTTTCGCATCCACGTCGCCACGCGATGCAAGGTAGCGCGCAGCCTCAATGCAATCTTCCACGTCCACAATCCCCCAGGCCCCGTTCAGCCGTTCGCGATATTCCCTGCCATAGCCACTGCTGCCACCGTAATTGACATCGACAACGGCAAAGCCCCGGCTGGTCCAGAACTGGTGGGACAACCGCAGGCTCGAGGTGGCTGCGGCCGTGGGACCGCCATGAGTCATCACGACCAGCGGAGGTTTTTCTCCGGCCAGCCCCGAGTATTTGCTGTTCCGCGGCGGATAGTAGAGGGCGTGCGCGCTGCGGCCGTAACCCGTCGGGTATTCGATGGACTCCGGTGCGGAGAGATCTTCCGGATTGAAAGAGAGATTCGTACTCGATTTGATAACGCGGGTCGATCCGTCGCGGACATCGAACACGACGACTTCCGGCGCGATCGAGGCTGAAGCTCCGATCAGAAAGACTCTGTGCTTCCCATCGGTTCGGATATCCGAATAGGACGTGTACGGCAGCGCGAGTTTCTCGAGAGAACCCGTACTGGGGCTGAGGATAGCGCCATAATCCAGCCCGTCCTTGCTGTAAATGCAAGCGATGCGGCCCCCGTCCAGGAAGGCATATCGCGACAAGCCAAACACCCACTGCGGAAGTCCAAACTCGGCTTCCATACTTTTCAGCGGCCCCCGTTCCGAATTCAGATTCCACCACCCGGACCGGTCCGAGATGTAATGAAGGCTGCCTTCAGGGCTCCATTCGGGTTGAAAAATTGATTCGGCAGGACCACCCGCAATCTTCCTGATGCTGGCGAGTCCGGCAGCTGCGCCGAATTCGGCTTCCCACAAATCCGTCCCATCCCACGGCATGTTGGGATGATCCCAGGTAAGCCACGCCAGCTTGCGGCCATCAGGCGAAATCCGCGGCGAAGAATAGAAATCGCGGCCGACTGCAAGAATTCGAGGCTCGGCGGATCCGTCAGACGGCAAGGCCACCAACTCGTTGATGGCTTCTCTTCCTTCTTCATGACGCTCGCGAACGCAAACGAGCATGCCGCCATCCGGTGTCAGCCGGGCATCTGCATAGCGAAAGCTGTTCGCAGAGGGCGGTTCCGGCGTGATCGGCCGTGGGGTGCCGCCAGCATCGATGCGATAAATGCGCTGATCCGCAAAGTTACTGAAGAAGACCGTACCGGAGTGCACGGCATAGGCGCCCCCTCCGTATTCGTGAACCCGAGTCCGCACATTGAATCCGGGAGGTGTAACATCCGAACCATCGCGAACGACGACGACCCGGCCTCCTTCGAGAGGCCGGCCTTCCATCCAGTAGAGGGTTTCATCGCTGGCGCAAAGCTCGCCGAGAGAGATCTGAGCAGACGTCAGCAGTTCGCTGGAGATTGGTGAAGGCCAGGTGCCATAAGGCTTGGGGATAATTGTCATGCAAGATAAATGCTAGTTTGTTGAGGGGGTCCTGGCCAGATTTGATTTCACTTGCAGCTGAATTATGGGATGAATTGGGGTCAGACTACTCGAACCCCAAACTCTGAAGTTCAGAGTTTGGGGTTCGAGTAGTCTGACCCCAATTCATCCCCCCGGCCCCGATTCCCACCCTGATTTGGCGATTGGCCTCGTGCCGAAGGTATAGTGTTCAGACACACCACGGGGCTTCGATTCCCCAGTGCCATTTTGAAAGGAGAACGAGAGCATGTGCGATGAACACTTCGAAGAGGATGCGAAAAAATATCTGCTAAGCCGCCGGGAATTTGGTGCGCTATCCGTCGGGGCCGGTATGTCCATATTGCTGCCACGCGCAGAGGGTGCGGTCGCAGTTACAGAGTCGGACGTGAATATCAAGACTCCAGACGGAACTGCGGATTGCTACTTCGTGCATCCCGCGACCGGTACTGGTGCGGGCGTCGTGGTCTGGCCGGACATCCTTGGTCTCCGGCCCGCGTTCCGGCAAATGGGCAAACGACTCGCGGAATCCGGCTACTCGGTCCTGGTGGTGAATCCCTTCTACCGCCAGAAGAAAGCTCCAGTTGTAGCGGAGGGTGCGAGTTTCAGTGACCCTGCCGTGAGCGCTGCCGTAAGGCCGCTGGCAAGTGCACTGAACGCGACGACGCACACTACAGACGCAAAGGCATTCGTCGCCTGGCTGGATACCCAGGCCTCTGTGAGCAAGACCCGCAAGATCGGTACCACGGGCTACTGCATGGGTGGACCCATCGTGATGCGCACCGCAGCCGCCGTTCCAACCCGAGTCGGCGGCGCTGCCACGTTCCACGGCGGTGGACTCGTGACTGCCGCAGCCGACAGTCCCCATCTCCTGATTCCCCAAATGAAGGCGCAGTTCCTGCATGCGATCGCCGAGAGTGACGACAAGCAGACGCCCGACGCGAAGACCGTCCTGCGAGACGAGTTCGCGAAAGCAAAGCTGACTGCGGAGATCGAAGTCTACCCGGTGCCACATGGCTGGTGCCCGCCGGACTCCACCGTGTACGATAAGGACCAGGCTGAAAAAGCATGGAGCCGATTGCTCGTGCTCTTCGGAAAGGCGCTGGCCTGATCATGTTAAAGCGGAGGCCTGCTCGCACTGGCCTCCGCTTTCAATGCCCTCGGAAATCGCGTGAAGGCCATCAATAATCTCGACACAGTTGTTTTCTTGCTGCTCCTGCTGGCGGCCCGGACACCCGTTGGTTATGCACAGACGCCGCCTCCCCCACCCAAGGTTGTCTACCTCAGCGATCTGACTCCGGTGGGCACACCCGTCAACGGGTATGGCCCCTACGAGAAGGACAAAAGCAACGGAGAAGACGCTGCCGGGGACGGCAATCCGCTGAAGGTTGGAGGAGTGACATACGCCAGGGGTCTCGGTGTTCATGCCGCGTCCGACCTGACTTTCGCGCTCGACAAGCAGTACGTGAATTTCTCTGCAGTTGTGGGTCTCGATGATGAGCTTCTCACGAACGGATGTGCGCCGAAATTTCCAGGCTCGGTCGTTTTCGAAGTCTTCGTTGACGACATGAAGATGTACGACAGCGGGACGTTGACAATCTCGACTCCGCCCAAAACGGTGACTGTGGACGTGTCGGGCAAGACAACACTGCGCCTCGCTGTGGGTGGCGCGGGTGACGGCCTTGAATGCGACCATGCAGACTGGGCGGACGCAAAGCTTACCCGTCCAGGAACGCCCTTGAATGAAGTTACGAGGAACGAAGGTACGAGCCTGACCTTTTCTGCCTCCTCAGGTTTTTCCAGCACTCAGGGACTGAACGGCTGGTCGTATCTAGACACCACCGGAGCACAACTCACCTATCGGCCTCCGACCAGCCCCTATCCCAGTGATGCATGGCAGGGGTCGGAGCAATACCTGATCCTCTGGAGAGATGGAGGACACCCGGGCGATACCAAAGATCCGGTGCGTCGCTGGACCGCGCCTCTCGCAGGAACGATCCGGATAACTGGAAATGCCCATGATGAAGATACAGCTTGCGGTCGCGGTGTCACGGTCATGATCAAGAAAGGAACAGCCACACTCTGGCAGCGGGACATCCGCAACGGCGATACCGCTGGTGCCAACTTCGACTTAACCAGCACGGTGAATCAAAACGATACAGTCGACTTCATCATCAACCAGGGAGCCGATGGCAACTCGCTTTGTGACACGACGTTCTTCGATCCGACGATTCTTCTGACGAAGTAGTTCACCGCGTAAAAGTCTGCACGTCAGAAAACCCGAGCGCACGCTTGACCGCTGTGTTTGCGATGGGCTGAACGCCCTTCCTGTCGAGGCGCCATTTGTCCATGTACTGGCCGGGTTTGAGGAGACTCACACCGGCTCCCGTGAGGAACTGCTCGAGGGCGGGATCGGAGTAGGCCCTGGATATTCCCGCGTTGAAGGAATCGTAGAGCCCGTCCCAGTGAACAGGGAGATAGGCCTTCGGTTTGATGACAGGAACAACCAGACGCGCGATAGCAGCTCCGCCGGTTCCGATCCACAGGTCGACGGATTGGAGACCGGCGTCCTTCATCGCCGCCCTGAGATTCTCGATCGGTGCGCCATAGTCGACACCATCGACAACGATCGGCACGCTGAGATCCACCGCGCTCGCAGAATTCTGATAGAACCAGCTGAATGGACCCTGCGGACCGTCGATGGTGAAAAGGAACCCTCGGACGCCGCCGCCGTTGGGGAAGTCTTCGGCGACACCGCCGTGAAGTCCGCCCGTTTCGGGATCGGGAGACGGCGCCTTCGTCAGTTCGACGGGGTTGTGCTGCTCGGGATTCGTCGCGGGATCGCCGCTGTGATTGAAACGAACGACGCGCATCGTCACGCCTTCAGCCAGTGTGATCTTTTCACGCCCCAGGACAGGAGTGCAGCGCGACGCGGGAATCTTCTCGGCTTCCGCCTGGAGGCAGGTTGTTTTCGGTCCGATGATTCGCGCGCCGGTAAGTCGAGACCACGTTGCGGTGTCGAACGAGTGGTCGAAGTGGCTGTGGCCTGTCAGAAGAATGCTGATCTTCGATGCGCCTCCCAGCGCATTCAGGACGCGGGTTACTGTTTCGACGTCGGGCCGGTATGCCTTATGCGTGAAAGCGAGTCCCCCGCCACCGCCGTAGAATTCGGACTGCGGAATACGGGTGAAGTAGCCGTCGGTCAGGACACCGAGCGCACCGATCTCGTAGTACATGTTGGCAATCGACATCCATGTCATGTCGACGTAGGCGGGTGCGGCTGGGGGCTGCGAGACGGCGATTACAGAAACGAGGGTTACAACCAGAAAAATGGCGAGCCTACGCATGGAACGGAAGCATACGACGCCTAATTCCGAGTCGCAACGGCTGGCGACACGGCGGCCTAACGTATTCGGGCGGGTGTCCCCTCGTCTTGAGGAGGGGTGGCCGAAGGCCGGGGTGGTCAGGCAAGCCGAACGCTGATTCAATGCCTGACCACCCCGGCTCGCTGCGCTCGCCACCCCTCCTCAAGAGGAGGGGACACCCGCCCGAATACGTCAAGGCAATTCGGGGCCGAATTACCTTCCCACTTGGCGGTTGTCAATCATCCCTTCAAATACGCAATCAACAACACCAGTGTCAGCGGGCTCAGCAGCGTCGATACAAACACAATACTGGTAACAAAAGCAGAATCGAGATCGAATTCCAGGGCCAGGACAGTCGTCACGACGGCAGCAGGCATGGCGGAAACCACGATGGCCACGTCTCGGGCTATGCCTGTCATACCGAGAACCGCGGTAAGCGTGATGCCGATAACAGGGGCCACAAGAAGCGACAAGGCGACGGCCACGAGCACCGCCGTGGGACGATCCGGAAACGTCGCGCGCTTGAGCTGCATTCCTAAAACGAGAATCATCATCGGAATCGCCGCGTCGCCCAGCATCCCCGCTGGCCGCATTATCACCATCGGAACTGCGGTGCGCGTCACCAGAAAGATCACCGCCGCCGCTAGAGCATACAGAGACGGGACCCGCGCTACGCCGGACATCGCCCTGCGAAAACCATGTCCGCCATGAACTGCAATGAAAACGCCGACGGTATAAACCATTACGGCACTGGCTACGAAATAAATACTCGCATGCGACAAGCCCTCGCGCCCGAATGCGAAGAGGATCACCGGCATAGCATAGTTCCCGCTGTTGGAAAACATGACTGCGAGAAGGAAACTGGTTCGTGTCTTTCCCGCCAGGTGCAGCGGTCCCGCCACCAGACGGGCGGCGAATCCCATAATCGACGTCAACAGGAGGCAGAAGGCTGCCATGCGCCCGGCATCCGATACGCTCATCGATGACCCGACCAACTGGGTAAACACCAGGCAGGGCGAGAGCGCGTTGAAGGAGACTGACGACAACACCTTCACGCTGCCACTCAGCCGTCGTTCCAGCAGATACCCGATACCGGCTATGACGAAGATCGGGACAACGTCGGAGATCAGGATGGACAGCAGAGTCGACACAGGGCTAGTGTGCGCCACCCGGCGGGACCGCAGCGCGGCGGGCAGGACGTTTCATGATGAAGACCAGAGGGATGACGGCGATGAAAATCAAGCCTAGCAGGCGCGTCACATCCACGAAAGCGATCATCGCCGCCTGCCGGTGAACTATTCCAGAGAGCGCAGCGTAAGCTTGTTGCGTAGCCACACTGAGACTGGATCCTTTTGAAAGAAAAAGCGACCGAGCGCCTTCGAACGCCCGGCGCGCAGCATCGGAATAGGGATTGAAGTGCTCGGAAAGCTGCGCAGCATGCGAGGTCGTGCGGCGGGAGACCAGTGTGGCGACACCTGCGATGCCGATGCCCGCGCCCAGATTGCGCATCAAACTGAACAAACTCGTCGCATTCCCCATCTTCTCGCGCGCGATCAAGTTCATCGAGACCGTGCTCAGAGGAACGAACAACAATCCCATCGACATGCCCTGAATGAATTGGGGCCAGAAGATGTCCCAGTATCCCGCCTGCAGATTGATCCGGGACAACATGAAGAGGGTGATTCCGGCAATCGTCAGGCCGCCGATGACCATCTTGCGCGGATCCAGTTTACCCATCAGGTAGCCGACCAGCGGCATCGCAAGAAATGCACCGAAACCGCGAGGGGCCATGGCTGTGCCCGCCTCGTAGGACGAATATCCGAGCACCGTCTGCAGAAACAGAGGAAGCATGACAAGGCTGCCGAAAAGAACGAATCCCAATACCGTCATCAGGGACACGCCGGCGGCATAGGTTCTGTCCTTAAGAACACGCAGATCGAGCACAGGATCCGGAGACCAAAACGAATGAATGATAAACGTCAGTAGCGCCAGCGCGGAAACACCAGTCAAAGCCATGATCATCCGCGAGTCGAACCAATCTTCCTGCTGGCCCTTGTCGAGTACGAACTGCAGCGCCCCGATGCCCAGCACAAGCAAGCCAATACCAACAGCATCGATCTTACCTCGTGGCTTCCTCAAGTAGGGCGGATCGAAGATGAAAGCCTTCGTCATCACAATCGAGGCAATCCCGATAGGAAGGTTGATGTAGAACACCCATCGCCAACTGAAGTTATCCGTCAACCAGCCGCCAAGAACCGGTCCCAAAATCGGCGCGACAACGATGCCGAGCGCCCAGAAGGCCATACCCTTGCCCCGCTGCTCTACCGGAAAAGCTTCGAGCATGATCGCTTGCGACATCGGCTGAAGCACGCCGCCAGTCAAACCCTGCATGAGGCGGAAGACGACAAGAAAGCTCAGGGAAGGCGCGATCCCGCAAAGAAACGAAGAGAGCGTAAAACCGGTAACGGCGAGCATCAGTAATCGTTTTCGGCCGAAATAGCCGGCAAGCCAGCCCGTCATGGGGAGAACGATGGCGTTCGCGACAAGATAGGACGTCAGCGTCCAGGTCGCTTCTTCCGGAGTTGCCGACAGGCTGCCGGCGATGTGCGGAAGAGAGACGTTGACGACAGTCGTGTCGAGGACTTCCAGAAACGTCGCGAACATGACCGACACCGCGACGATCCACGGATTGATGTGCGGAAACTCTGCGGAAGCCGCAGGCCCGCCAGGCCCATCAACCTTGCCTTCTTCCGTGCTCACTTCAGTTCCCGTGTTCAGTCAGGATCTTCACTTCAACAGACATCCCCGGACGAAGCGGTTGACTTGCGTCGAGCTTATCCGTGATTACGAGTTTCACCGGCACGCGCTGCACGACTTTCACGAAATTTCCGGAGGCGTTCTCCGGTGGGAGCAAACTGAACGTGGCGCCCGTAGCCGATGCAATGCTGTCCACACGTGCATTGAGCTTGGCACCTCCGTAGGCGTCGACAATGATTTCCGCCATTTGTCCGATGTGGATATGGTCCAGTTGGGTCTCTTTAAAGTTCGCCGTGATCCACACATCTCCGAGGGGCACGATCGCCATCAACGGCTGTCCGGGTTGAATGACACTTCCCTTTTCAACGTTGCGGCGGCTCACGATTCCCGCTATAGGCGCGTGCACTACGGCGTGCTCCAGATCGAGCTTCGCCTGCTCCACAGCGTTACGAGCAAGGTCAATATCCGCAGAGGCAACAGAAATACGTGCCTGGCTGGCCGACACTTCCTCTTTTCCGACAGTGGCTGCCTCAACGCCAGACTCGGCAATCCGGACTCCGCTCTTCGCCTCATTCACGTGCGCCTCGGCCAGCGAGATTCCTTTTTCCGCCTCGGTAATCTCGGCCTGCGCAGAGGCTTCAGCGGCCTTCGCCGAATCCACGGCTGCAACGAAGGTGTCATACTGCTGGCGGGAAATCTCGTCCTTGTCTATCAGCGGTTTTAGGCGCTGAACGTCCCGGACGGCTTTCTCGGTTCTGACCTGATCCTCTCTAAGCCGGGCGCGCGCGGTTTCAAGCTTGGCGCGCGCAACGTCGAGGTCCTTCTGGGAAGATTGCACGACGCTTTGCGCCCGCATCAGCATTGCATTCGAAGATGAAGTCTTCGCAGAAGCTTCGACGGAAGAGGTCGGCAGTTGAGTTTGAATCTCGCGGTGATGCGCGTTGGCGCTCGCGAGATCCGCCTCCGCCTTGGCCAACGCGAGGCGGTAATTCCGATCGTCAATTCGAACCAGAATGTCGCCGGCTTCGACGGGCTGATTCTCCACAACCTCGATGGAATCGACGGTACCGCCGATTCTCGTGCTGACCGGATAGACGTGCCCGTCGACTTTGGCATCGTCGGTGGACTCATGCCCTGACAACATCTTCCAACCCGTAACAGCGCCAGCCACAGCAAGGATCACGACAACAGCGAGCAGGATCCGGGTACGTGTGATTACTTTATGGCTGCGCCCTGTCGGGCTTGCATTCGCTCCGCTCATTTCAAGGAACTCCCCGCAAAAACTTCCTGAACCGATCGTTCAACCGCGCCGGTAGCCCTCGCGAGCAGGGCGCGGGAAATATTAAGATCGTACAGACTCTGGATTACGCCTTCATCGGCGAGCGCAACAGCCTCCTGGGCCTGGACGACTTCAAGGTTATCGGTCACGCCCGCGCCAAAACGGTCCTGAGCCTGATCGAGTTGCTGTTGCGCGAGAAGCTTTGATCGCCTCGCCACCTGTAACTGCTCCGTCGAAGACTGAAGATCGAGAAGAGCCGAGCGGACGTCGAACTCGATACGGCTGTGCAGACTGTCGCGCTCGGCCTTTCTCTGGCGAACATTCGCTTCCTTCTCCAGAGCGTCGCCCTCGATCGTCCTGTCGAAAATCGGCATGCGAACTTCGAGACTCAGCGAATACGTCCCGTGCGAATTTCCCGGAGAACGACCGATTGCACCATAATCGCCCTGCGCGTTCAGCGTTGGAAGATTGCGGGCCCTTACCGCCTTCACCGCTTCCTCCGCAGCATGAACCTGGACATCGAGCGCCTTGGCATCCGAGCGATTGGCATACGCCTGTTCCAGCAACTGGCTCATGGAAAGGTCTGTCTGTGCTTCGTCGGGAAGATGATCCGTAAGAACGATCTCCTGCCCCAGCGGCAACCCGATGGCGCGCGCCAGCGCCAGCTTCTGCTTCTGCACCGTGTTTTTCGCTTGTATGAGCCGCTGCTCCATTGAACGCTGCTCGACTTCAGCGCGTAACACATCGATGCCTGGCGCGTAGCCTGCATTCTTTAGATCTGTAGCCCGGCCAAATAGGGTCTTCGCTCGAGTCAGTTGAGCGTCGACAGCAACAATACGACTCTCGGAGGACACCACCTGGAAGTACATGTCGACCGCAGTGAGCGCAACCAGTTCCCGCGTGTTCAAGTTCGCTAACGCCGCGACACGCTGTTTATCGGAAGATTCCCGCAAGTTGTGGCGAAGCTCGAGATCAACAAGTGGCGACGAGAACGATGCCCGCGCGTCGACCAGCGCAAAGGGACCAATCACCTGCCGGATGCCAGGGAATCCGCTGAATCCGAAGGCCGCGAGGTTAACCTGCCGCTGTTCGCTCGAAAGACGCCCCTCCACTTTGGGAAACAACTCGGCGAGATCACTAAGCCGCTGGGCCGCAGCAATGCGGTCCGCCTCTGTTCCAAACACTGCAGCCAGATTGTTCTTGAGCGCGCGATCAACAGCGTCCTTCAACCCCAGCGGCAGAATTCCAGCAGTCGCCGTGCCCGAAGGAACACTTTCTGTGAATGGCTGAACTTCTCTTGTCGTTTGGCCGTGACTGGCCGGGGCGAAAGATACGAAAAGGCACGTAAGAACGTACAACCGCCTCATGATCATCGTGCGATGCCTTTCCAGATAAGATTCACAACGAAATCCACGTCATCTTCCAGTGTCGTTTTGGAGGTGCCCAGCAAACGCTGAGTGGCAACGCCTCGCGTGAGGTCGGCGATGGCAAAGGCCGTCTTCTCTACGTCGACCCCTCGAATCTCGCGCTGCCTCACTCCGTTACGCAGAATCACTTCAAAGACCTTGATCTGCTCCGTATACAGATCCCGAACCATTGCAATTGCTGCCGGATGACTCGGAAGCTTGCTCAGTTCGGAGTAATAAATGCGGAAGAAGTCGCGGTTCTCGTCGAAGAACGAGATCTTGGTCTCCGTGAGGATACGCAACGTTTGAAGACAGCTGCCAGGCCCGTCGGCTCGGGATCGCAACTCCCGGTTTAACGACTCGATGCCGAATCGTAAAGCCTCCATGTAGAGCTCTTTTTTCGACTTGTAGTAAAGGTAGACCGTCCCCTTTGCAACCTCTGCCGTCTCGGCGATTTCCTCGATCGAGGCGTCGTGAAAACCTTTCTTGCCAAAAATGGTCCGCGCCGCCGTCAGCAACTCGTTTCTACGAAATTCCGAGATCACATCTTTTTTTGTTCGGCCCAGGACCGGCATGCGTTCCCCCAACTGACTCGCAAGTCATTTAATTATACCCGTAATTCATAAATGATGCGAGGGAGCGCCGTCCCCTCCTCTTGAGGAGGGGTGGCCAAAGGCCGGGCGCGGGAGCGCGAGCCCGGTAGGGCGAAGCCTCGAGAAAATGGTCAGGCGTGCCGATGACTTGATGCGATCCCTGACCATCGCGCCTGCGCTTCGCGCAGCCACCCTGCCTCAAGAGGAGGGGACGGCCCCCTACCTCACATAGATGGGGTTGGAGATGATCCAGGGCAGCCGGTCGAAAGGCTTTCCAAGAGAATCCATGAACACTTCAACGCGATACGTACCTCGTTCTTTGGGTTGAAACTTCCACTCCCGGACCTCAGAAGATTCGGAGATTTTGCTGCCGTCCTTAAAGAGCACGATACGGGCGCTCTGGGGGATCGCGACTTTCAGGTTTGGCGCTTCAGCCAGAGTCGCCTCGTCGCCCATGATCTTGTCGCCGCTCGAGAACGAAAAGCCCCTGGTGTCGCTGAGCACATCAAATCCGATAAAGCAATGCCCGGCCCGGAGCGCATCGAGGAGGCTCTGCTGCGTCAGTGCTTTGTCGTTCGCGAGAAGAACATGTGTCCTGACGATGCGAAAAATCATCGCGTAGTCGTCGAATTTCAGGTTGAGATACTTGTGCCCGCTGTCATCACCGAATAAGTGAAAGCCGATGTTCGAATGCGCGTCGCTGCCAGCGAAAAGCGTGATCCGCCGCTTGCGCGCAACTTCGTCAAACTTCTGCAGTTCGGTATCGGGACGCGACAGATACTTCGCGAGAGTCAGTTCGGGATACTTACCATAAGACCAGAGAGCATCAAGCAGGAACGGGACGTAGCTCATCCTCTTCGTGTTGCTGTTGAGGTTGAAAACCTCAACACCGTCGAAAGTCGAATACCAGGTCGAGAATCTTTCGGGGTACGTCACAAACGCAAGCCGGCCTTCCTTTTGAAACGGCGCAATGAAGGCCGGGGTCATTGTCATTCTTCGCGCGAAAGCCTCAGACGTACCGGGAATCAGCAGCATCCGATCCCCACTGAAGGTGTCGAGTTCATTGCCTCCAACGAACAGGACTCCACCATACGTGCCGTTAAGCGTCATTGCCGCCGTGTCGATGAGGTCCGCCGTGTGCTCGGTGAGGATGACAAAGTCGAGCCCCTTCGAGCCTGCAATCAGGTCGTCGAAAGTTGCGGTGCTGTGGCCACCCAGGGCAGTGTGCACGTGAATTACGCCAGTCAGGTCCTTGTAATGCGAACTTTCCAACGGTGTTCTATTGATGTTGAGGAGCGCAATGCGCTGGGAGAGTTTCCCAACTTGGACCCGACGATAGATGAACGGGAGCTGAATGAGCACGACAACGGCAGTGAGAATGAGAGCGATTTTTTTCAAGCGTTTCAGCATCCGATAAGGCACGCATTCTGACACAAACAAAAGTCAAAGACGCGAAGCTACCCTAGTCACCTCTAGCTGGTTTCTGTCTCGAAACTCACCCCGAAGGGGTGCCAGGAATTTAGCCAGGGGTTAAGCGAAGCGCAACCCCTGGTCAGTATGCCACCCGAAAGTCTTCACCCCGAAAGGGTGCAAAGACGCCCCGCACCCTTTCAGGGTGCGGTTCCGGCCGGACCATCATTCCAGTGGTACGCGAAAAACGCGTACCACTGGCTAATCTCCTATCACCGCTCCGCGGTGCCTGCTGCGCCAGGAAACAGCTTCATTGGCGGTTTCGAGCCAGCCCTATGGCCCCGGCGTGGGTGCGGATCGCTGGCTTGGATTGCCGGATCGATCTTCGGCGAGGACCTGATAAGAGATGCCCTTTCCGGAGACGTAGTCGGGATCGGGGTAACCGTTGGCATTCCCGGTGTAGATGGGTTCGGTGCGATCGCTTCGGTAGAGTTTGTAGCCCTTCAAATCCCGTTCTGTGTTCTTCTCCCAAATCAAAAAGACCGAATTGCCAATGAGCTCAACCTGCAACCCGGAAGGTGTGGCGGGCGGTTGTGTGTCTGTCGCGGCGAACTTAGCGGACACGTTGCCATCGCCGGCGATCTGGGAGTTCGTGCCCCGCACTGCTGTAACCGTATAGGTGTACGTTTTGCCGGGCTCATATTCCGCATCTTCAAAATGCGGGGTACGGACGAGCTGAGGCGCCGGTCGGTCCGATCGTTGAACAAGGTAGGCCTCAGCCAATGCCGGGTCACGTTCCGGCGGATCCCACGTGAGAGCGATCTCGCCCTTATCGACAATGGCTTGAAGATTGCGCGGGCTTCCGGGCACAGCTACAGGCGTGATCGAAACCGCATTGGAGATGGGAGAGGGCTTTTCGGCCTTGGGCACGACCAATTGAATCGTGAAAGTCAAAGGAGAGCCCACGCTTTTCCTGACATCGACGGAAAACGACTGCGGTTTTCCCGCAGCCGTCGCTGCAACCACTCCGATTTCGACGCTATTCCGAAGAACGTGAACCATTCCCAAATCCGTCGCGGGATTGTTGTCGATGTACTTGGAAGGATTTGTCCAATTCAGAGAAATGGCGTATCCGCTCTGCACGGCCGAAAGATTCTCAATTTTTTGAGGGATGCGGATGATGGGAGGAAGGGGACTGCCGACCTTGCCGCAGGCCGACAACAGGAAGAGCACAGCCAGCGCTGCGAGAGCGACGCAAGGGGCCTTCTTCACAGAATGTAGCGGCTGAGGTCCTGGTCCTTGACGATCTCGGCCAGCATCTTCTGGACGTATTCGGCGTCGATGCGGATGTCTTTCTGCTTCAGGTCGGGCCCTTCGAAAGATATCTCATCCAGGAGTTTCTCGAGAATCGTATGCAACCGCCTGGCCCCGATATTCTCTGTCGTTTCGTTTACAACAGTGGCAAAGCGGGCGATTTCCTGCACGGCGTCCGGCAGGAAGGTCAGCTTCACGCCTTCGGTATCCATCAGGGCCACGTACTGTTTGATCAGCGCGTTCTGCGGTTCGGTAAGAATCCGGATAAAGTCCTGGATCGTCAGCGAGTCCAGTTCGACGCGAATCGGAAAACGTCCCTGGAGTTCCGGAATAAGATCCGCAGGCTTGCTGACGTGAAACGCCCCGGCCGCAATAAAAAGGATGTGATCGGTGCGGACCATACCGTAGCGCGTGTTCACCGTTGTGCCTTCGACGATCGGCAGGATATCCCGCTGCACGCCTTCGCGGCTTACATCGGGCCCATGCCCGGACTCGCGTCCCGCGATCTTGTCAATCTCATCGAGAAAAACAATGCCGTTGTCTTCGACGCGTTCGACGGCGATGCGTGTCACCTGGTCCATGTCCACGAGCTTCTGCTCTTCTTCCTGGATCAGATACTCCATGGCTTCGTCGACCTTCATCTTGCGTTTCGTCGTCCGCTGGCCGAGAAAGCCGGGAAGGATATCCTTGAGATTGATATCCATTTCCTCGACACCCTGATTGGAAATGATCTCGAAAGCCGGGAAGCTGCGCTCTTTGATTTCGATTTCCACGATGCGCTCATCGAGCTTACTGGCGCGAAGCTGGGCACGAAGCTTTTCGCGTGTGCGCGCGGTGTGTTCGGTGGCGGATCGCGCAGTTTCGTCATTGGGATCGCGCGGCGCCTGCGGAGGAAGCAGAAGGTCCAGAATGCGCTCCTCAGCATTCGCTTCGGCTTTTTCTTCGACCTCGGTGAGACGTTCGTTACGAACCATGTCGATAGCGATCTCGACGAGATCGCGAATCATCGACTCCACATCGCGGCCGACATAACCCACTTCCGTGAATTTCGAAGCTTCCACCTTCAGGAAAGGCGAATTCGCCAGTTTGGCAAGACGCCGCGCGAGTTCGGTCTTTCCGACGCCGGTCGGGCCGATCATGATGATGTTCTTCGGCATGATCTCGTCGGCCATTTCAGGAGGCAGCTTTTGGCGGCGAATCCGGTTGCGCAGCGCCACAGCGACAGCGCGCTTTGCCGCCGCCTGACCGATGACGTACTTGTCGAGTTCACGAAAGATTTCCCGTGGAGTCAGTTCATCGAGATGGACAGGTTCGGCGATAGGTTCTGGCAACATAGTGGTCAATTCGATTCTAGCACCGCTACAGTTCTACAACTCCTCAACCGACACGGTGTCGTTGGTATAGATGCAGATCTTCCCGGCGATGTGCATGGCTTCCTCAGCGATTTCGCGCGCGCTGAGGTCCGTGTACTTCAGCAGCGCTCGCGCGGCGGCCAGCGCATAGGGGCCACCGGAACCGATGGCAATCAGGCCGTCATCGGGCTCGATTAGATCTCCGTTGCCCGCAATCAGGAAAGAATTCTTGTCGTCGGCCACAACCATTACGGCTTCAAGGTGGCGCAGCGATCGATCCGTCCGCCAGTCTTTGGCGAGTTCAACGGCGGCTCTACTGAGGTTTCCGTGAAACTGCTCCAGCTTGGACTCGAAGCGCGAGAACAAAGCAAAACTGTCTGCAGAAGACCCCGCAAATCCCGAAATGATCTTGTCGTTGTACAGCCGCCGGATTTTTTTGGCGCCGTGTTTGATGACGGTGTCGCCCAGCGTGACCTGTCCATCGCCGGCGATGGCAACCTTGCCGCCTTTGCGGACGCAAATAATCGTCGTCGAGTGCATCTGGGTTGTCATATCTCTTATTTCGAGGTTTTGGCGGGCGGGGCGAATAAGGTATCGGGGAATCCCACGTTGTAAGCCACTTTCTCCGCGCGGACTTCCCGCGTCTTGACGCCATCTTTGTATTGAACAACCAGCAGCGGCGTCATCACGCCATCGAACCGATGCCAGTTGGCGTAAGCTTCCTCCGTCACGCTCGATTCGTCAGCGCGACGCATCTGCACCTTCACGGGAAGGTGTGACTCGCGATCGACGTAGATCCTCAGGAGATTCTTCTCCGTATCCCGGATTTCCAATACGTCCACGCGGTTGTATTCGATGAGCTCGGTTCCGGCGCTTACCAGAGAAGTCTTCGGCGCCTTCGCAACAAAGCGGGCGACGTATTCGAAGTGAGTCTTAAAGTCGTCGATGAACTCCTGCGTCTGGCCGGATGTCTGCGGCTGCACGTCGGGGTCTTTGCCCTTCGCCGGCGGAGTCACGTTCCAGCCCTCCTTGCCCTTATTGATCTGAATGGTCTTCAGCCTTTCCTTGCCGAACTCCGTCCGTTCCATGTCCGGAAACTTGATGTAATCCGCAAAGACATCCGAAGTCTGCACTTCGTTGCGGCGGAACGTGAAATAACGGCCGCTGGTCTGAATCTCCTTAACATCAAGAAACGTCTTACCGCCGAGAGCTTCAACCATGGAGTCGAACACCTTCTGCGCGTTTGATGAAACCTGCGCGCGGCCGGTCAGGCCGAACGCCGCGAACAAAAGAACGAATACCGTCGCGAGCCGTATGGAATGCAATGCTTTCATTAGTGAATTCCCATTATACAGGGAGACTGCCTATTCGTTTCGTTGCTTCCCTGCTTCGTCGACAAACGCCGCGAACAGCGCCCTGGAAAACACGTCGTCCTGAAATCCGCGCTCGGGATGCCACTGCACCCCGACGAAAAACTTTCCCGTCGGATCTTCGACGGCCTCGATCACGCCATCGGGCGCCGTCGCCGCAATCTGAAGGCCCCTCCCGGGCTGAGACACCGCCTGGTGGTGGAAACTGTTCACTTCCAAGGCATCAGAACCCGCGAGACGCGCCAGCAAACTGTCTTTCTTCAACTGGACCCTGTGGCGGGCAGGCTGCTCAGGTTCACCATGATCGTCATGAAACGCAGGCGACGGGACCACGGACGGAATATCCTGAATAAGCTTGCCGCCCCGAAAGACGTTCAGGCTTTGAGCGCCGAAACAGATGCCGAGCACGGGAAGTCGCTCTTCTTCACCGTACTTAAGCAGGGAAAAATCCAGGGCATCGCGTTCCGGATACATCTTGCCCAGGTTGGCGTGACGCTCCTCTCCAAAAAGCGCCGGATCAATATCGATCAGACTGCCCGACAGAAGAATACCGTCCAGTCGCTCGAAGTAGCCACGCGCCAGCGGCAGAGACGCAAATGTGGGAATCATCACAGGAAGACCTCCCGACCAGAGCACGGCGTCGAGATACTTCCGCATGTCGTCACCGGTTCCGCCGCTATCGCGAAACCGTGTGGGTATTCCGATCCAGGGTTTTGCCATTTTCAAACGTCGTTACGATCTCCTCTCGAACCCGCACCGCCAGTTCTCTGGGCGAGGATCCGGCGGCGGGAATCGGATTTCCCAGAATCACTTCAATAGGCCCGCCTCGAACGTGATAGGTCTTCGGCAACAGTACAGCCCGCGACCCCCTGATTGTGACTGGCACAACGGCTGCCTGAGCCTGCTCCGCCAGAACAAATCCTCCGCCCTTAAAGGGTTTGATGCTTCCATCAAAGCTGGTTCCGCCCTCCGGAAAGAAAACCAGCGATATGCCTCCGCGCAGTCTTTCACCGGCGCCGCGAAAGGATTTGACGGCTGCGTGAGGATTTTGTCGGTCGATCGCGATATTCCCGGAGCGCCGCAGGTGCCATCCCAGAAATGGAATGCGAAAGAGCTCCTTCTTTGCGGCAAACCGAAAGGGGATCGGAAGAGCCGCAAGCACGACAGGAATATCCATGTGGCTCTGATGATTGACACAGAACACGTAGGTTCCGGTTTCGCGCAGCCGCGATTCGCCGGAAATCGCGAGGGTCACACCACAGACCCGCAGCACCATGCGGCCCCACCACCGCGCGCAGGCGTGCTGAATTCTTCCAGTCGAATCGATGAGTGAACTTGCGACGGAAAGCGATCCCATGACGGCGGTGACAACACCAACCAGCGGTGCCGTCACGACGAGAGAGCGGGCATAACTCAACCGGTCAGCGAGTCCAGGCATTCCGAATTTACTCTAGCACGGCGCGTGCCGCGCCAACCAAGTAGAGGGATTCGACTACCGGAACGCGCGGATTGCCAGCTGTAACGTTTTGTTAGACTTCGGCTCGATTGCTCCTATCCAGTCGAAGTAAATAACCATGCCACTCGACCCGGAGGTTTTCGGCCAGAACCTCCGTCCCAAATCGTCCATCGATTCTGTTGAAACCACGATTTCGTGAAGTGACGGGGCTCGACCGGTGGCTTCCATGCACCGTCGTGGCAGTGGCTCAGGAAGACGCCATCTTCATCCAGTCGCTCTGCAAGCGCCCGTAGAACCCCTCCAACGTCGTGATTGAAGAAGATCTGAGCAGTGCGTCGCTCGATGATCACGTCGAAGGGTCCAGGGCAAACCTCGGGATTTAGAATGTCACCCACCACGAAGTCAACGTGTCCTCCTGGTCGACGCATGCCCGATTCACAGAAGTACTCGAAACCTTCAGTAGGAAACTCGAATTCTCGAGCGATCTCGACCGCCTGAGACGATTGGTCTAAAGCGACAACCTGGAATCCCGCCTGAGCAAGGGCTCGGGGCTCTTGGGAGATCCCGTTACCTGCACAAAGGATCCGCGTCATCCCTTCGGCATTCATCACTTGGACGAGATTCCGGTTGTCGCAAAACATGTCGAACAGCGGCGGCCCAAGCCCGTGACCGACCTGCGCGAGCCAATACCGGTCCCAAGCGGCCACGTCGAGCGGATCCAGGGGCGGATCAAGCCAGCTGAGGTCCGCGTCGCAGTCGAGTCGCGGGTCCAACTTGGGCCTCCCCGCGCCTCGTTTGAACAGTTGCTTCAGCTTCGAGAGCATTGCATCACTCCGGTGCGTCTAACGGCTCAACGCTCAACCGCGAGCGGCGCGAAAGCCAGCCCGCGATAAGGGGACTCGCTATGCGCCGCCCGTCAGTTGCAGCGTTTTGTTATGCGCCACGTGTATTCGAGCGGCGATCACGTTCAGCCCGGATGATTCGCGCCAATAACCGCAGTGTTTCGTTGACGTCCTTGGCGCTCGGAAACACCTTCGCAACTTCTGGATCGAGCGTCACCACGAGCGCACCCTTTTGGTAGCGCTGCGCGTACTTGTTGGGGCGTGCGCGACTGAAGTCGTACTCCGGCAGGATCTCGTCCGGATCGGTTTGTGAAACTGCTCTTTCGGATTTCTTAACCTTTTTCATAGTCTCTTCGCTCCCGACGAGTGGCGAGGCGTGCGCTAATGATGCGGACCACTTCACGTCGTTCGGTGTACATGACTGCCAAGAGGCGCTGCTGATCGGACCGGCCCATAAGCACGAAGCGCCTCTCGCCGACGGAATGTCGAGGATCATCCACGATCCTTCCGAGTGGATCGCCAAAGATAGTGCTTGCCTCCTCGAATGATATGCCGTGCCTTTCAAGATTGGTGACCGCCTTCTCTGGATCCCACTCGAATGCCAGGACCATACCAAGTCTCCCGCTCGATTATGACATTCTGGGAAAGCGCATGTGGGGATTATGCCTTGCGTCGTATCAGCGATGACTACGTAAAGCTCTAACTGGGCACGTGCGGCCAGCAGGGGAGGGAACGGATTCCCGTGATCGAGTCCTTCCACATAAGTCTGCAGCAGCCGCTGAGTATTCATGCGACTCGCCGAGAGAAGAAGCATTATCCTCCCATTGATAACTTGCTTGGCGTATCGCTGAAGCCGCACAGGGTCACCTGAATGATCGTCCACATGCGAAACGAAAGATGGCATCTGGAAGTCGTAGCCCTGACGCCCCGACTCGGAACGGAGATGATTTCGTTCAGCTGATCGATGACTTCACTTTGCGTGAGAATCAGAATGGGACGACGCTTGTCCGGTAGCCGAAATGTACCACGGGACAGGATCTCGCCACGATTCATGAGATGCGCTCAGTGCAGTTGGTGTCAGCAAGGGGTTCGTCGGCTTTTGTTCGGCAGAGAGAAGCGAGGACGGCCGGAATTCCGGGTTACAATGCGCAGCAACGTGTACAAGCTTCCGGCGCAAACGCCGAGGGGAAAACGAATGAGTCTCAAAGTGAGCGTTGATCAGCTTCAAAAGCAATTGCCGGAGTTATTGAGCCGTACGGTAAAAGCCAATGACGTCTGTTTGATCGAGCGCAACGGCGAGCCTTATGCCGTTTTGGTGGGCATCCACGAATGGGAGCGGCAAGTGATCGGCAAACGGCTTGATGCGTTGGGGCCGACATACCGGCTTAGCCGGGATCAGCAAAAACGTACGGAAGCACTACTGGCCAAGCAGGAAACTCGCCGCTTGACGCGCCTCGAACAACGCGAACTGAATGCCTTATTGCAAGAGAGCGAAGCGGTAATGTTGCGGCGCGCCGAAGGTCTGGAGCGCATATAGGCCGCTCGTCGCCCGAGCGTCCAGGAGAGGGCGCGGAACGCGTGCGAGTACTGCCACACGCTGATGGCGCTTACCGGTCACGATTTCACCCTCGATCACATCATTCCCGAATCTCGGGGTGGTGCGAGCGAACTTCCGAACCTTTCCTTTTGCTGTTTCTGGTGCAACAGCTACAAACAAGCCCGAACCCACGGCCGTGACCCGCGCACCGGCCGACTGGTTCCACTCTTCCATCCCCGGCGTGATCGTTGGGAAGACCACTTCGGCTGGAGTTCCACATTCACTCGCGTGATCGGGCGCACCGCAACAGGACGAGCCACCGTCGATACCTTGCGATTGAACCGAGCCAATATGGTTCAGGGCCGGCGGCTATGGGTGCGACACGGACTTCATCCGCCTGCCTGACGACGAGAGAGCGGGCATAACTCAACCGGTCAGCGAGTCCAGGCATTCCGAATTTACCGTAGCACGGCGCGTGCCGCGCCAACCAAGTAGAGGGACCCGCAGATCAGGACGGTTTCGTCGGGATGGCATTCCGGCCGGACAATCTCAATGGCATCGCCGGGCGTCGCGGCCACGCGGGATCCGGGCCACAACGCCTGTAGTTCCACGGGATCTTTTGAACGGCTTCCCGGGACTTTCGTGAAGACCGCGTCTCGAACGTAAGGACCCAGCTCCTTCAGCATCCCCTTATAGTCCTTGTCCGCCATGCATCCGAAAATCAGGCGAACGCCTTGCGGGTAGAACTCTCCGAGGGCGGCGCATAGAGCCTGCATCGCCATGTCGTTGTGCGCTCCGTCGAGCAGGAACGAAGGGTGCCCCGGAATCGTTTCCAAACGCCCCGGCCAGACGGCGTTATTCACACCCTGCACGATCTGCTCGCGCGAAAGCTTCAGGCATTCGGCCGCCCTGATCGCGACCACGACGTTGTCCAGCTGATGACGCCCCGCGAGCGACGGTTTGAGATTCCGATACTGCCGAATAGGCGTGGTCACATCGAGCTCGAAATGTCCGCCGCCGAGCGACCTCGCCTCCCGGTGAAGATTCTTCGTGGCATAGAGGCGTTCTCCGGCATGCTGGCGCACGATGTCGTATTCCGCATCCGGCCCGACCACAACCGGCTCAGTGGACTTGATGATTCCGGCCTTCTCTGCCGCGATCAGTTCCAGAGTGTCCCCCAGGAACGCCTGGTGGTCGAGGCCGATGCTCGTGATCACCGAAACATCCTGATGCACAACGTTCGTCGCGTCGAGACGCCCGCCCATCCCCACTTCCAGAATGGCGAACTTCACGCGATTGCGAAAGTACGTGAACGCCATGGCTGTCGTCATTTCGAAATAGGTTGGAGGATAGAGGTATCGCGAAGGGTCGGCGGCGGCCGCCGCGACTTCCGCGTAGACGCCCGCCAGGTCGTGGTCAGATATTTCTGTGCTACCGATTCGGAATCTTTCATTGAGGCGCTGAAGGTGCGGAGACGTGTAGACGCCCGCCTCCGGCATCATCGCCGACAGCATCGCAACAACGGAGCCCTTGCCGTTGGTGCCTGCAATCAGGACCGAGTGAAAAGAGTGATGCGGATTCCCCAGGCGTTCCAGAAGAATCTGGACGTTCCGCAGGTCGTATTTGATGGAGCGGTATTCGTTAGTGAGAGAGAAAAGATGCGCGATGTCGGCCGGGGTCATCTTCTAACTCGCTGCGCCCTGTCGGGCTTGCATTCGCAGCCGCTCATCTTCTTACTCGCTGCGCCCTGTCGGGCTTGCATTCGCAGCCGCTCATCTTCTTACTCGCTGCGCCCTGTCGGGCTTGCATTCG
>Ga0134121_10000972_pt1 | contig 28752 bp, 26 predicted proteins | sample KB301_FD_96463 | JGI IMG/M metagenome (GOLD analysis project Ga0134121, IMG submission 96463) | Terrestrial soil microbial communities without Nitrogen fertilizer from Kellogg Biological Station, Michigan, USA - KB3-0-1 | ecosystem: Environmental > Terrestrial > Soil > Unclassified ... | reverse complement strand
CGCCCGCCCGGACTGTGCGGCGGGAGAGAGGGGGAGGGGGGGGGGGGGGGGGGGGGGGGGGGGGGGGGGGGGCGCCGGGGCCCCGGCCGCCCCCCCCACCCCCCCCCACGTGCACCGAATGCGGTCTTCCCCCTACCAACGGCTGAAGTGCGAAGAACTTCGGAGCCGCACACGGGGGAACGCATCAAGGACCACGGAGGGTCCGACTGTGTTCCCCCACCTTGTCGGCCCCCGCCAGGCCAAGGATGGAGAAGAGGAAGAACCAGGAACCCACGACTGGGTCGGGCCGAAAAGCCGTATTGGTGGCGATCACGCAGCATACGAAGTTGACGATCACTACCTCAACTGTTGAAGGGCATGCCCGTAGATCTGCGTTGACCGTTAGGCGAGCAAAACTGCGGCGGCGTAATTCTTGATTTCTTCTAAGGCGGCGTGTACCGTTTCGCGACATGGCCTCGCAAGGTGTTTCGCCGTCAAATTTTGGGCTCTTCATCGCCTACGTGTTGCCGGGGTTCACGGCAATGCAAGGCCTACCGTTTCTGTCTTCACCGAAAAGCGGTTGGGGAGCCGCCCAAGAGCAGGTCGCCATCACGCTCCCCTCGTTTCTTTCGGGCATGACAGAAGCCGTGGCCGTGGGCCTGATCGTGAGCACCGTTCGCTGGTTGGTGATCGACACGCTCCATCACCGAACGGGCCTTAAGCAACCCAGGTGGGACTTTGCGCTTCTTGAAAAAAACGTCGCGGCCTTTGAGTTCCTCATCGACATCCACTACCGGTACTACAAGTTCTACGCGAACATGGTCGTGGCGCTGCTTTGGGCATACGCCACTGGCGGATACGCACTTGGGTGGCGCGGCCTCGTTTATTGGCTACTCGCCGCGCTGTGTTTGTTCGCGTCCCGAGACTGCCTGGGGAAATACTACGGAAGATCAGGCCAACTTCTTGGCGACAGCGGGCACAAGCGTCGGACGGTGAAGGCTGCCCTATCGTGAACGCCCTCGGTCGTCATTCCGGCATGAGTTCCTTCATGGCCACGTGCAGGGCCTTGGCGAGCTTTTCGATGTTCAAAATCGAGATGTTTCGATTGCCGCGTTCAACGCTGCTCACGTAGGTCCGGTGCAGTCCGGCAAGGTCTGCAAGTTTCTCTTGGGATATGCCGGCGCTTTCCCGGACGGCCCGAAGCTTCTTCCCAAATCTTGCAAACACGCTTGGCACGCACGCTCCGGGAAAAAACATGGAATTCACTTGGCGCGAGTTTAGAGCATGCATACGATAGGTCTACAGACTTTACGTAACGGTTACGTAAAGGATTCAAGCTTCAGGTCTTGTCAGAAAGGAAGAGAGTCATGACAAACGGCGGACAATCCCACCACACGCAGAAGACGAAAAAGGCAGCCGCGAAGCGGACGCGAGCAAAGCCAAACGGCCTCGAAGCCACGGTGCAAAGACTCAAGAGAAAGAATCTTCTTGGAGACCGCGTGGGGTCAAAATGAATCTGGTAGGTCGCGCGTCGGCAAGGCGGGGGTCAGGTCGAGCACCGTGTAAAGAGGCACCGATGGCCCCTCGCCTTGCCGGCCCCGCCAGGCCATGGATGTCGGGTCGGACCCCTATTCCTGACAGTTATATATAGGGACAGACGTGCATGGCCGAAGATCGGCCTCCGGCAAGCAACAAGCACAAGCAGATTCGGCAGTTAGGCGCGAAAGGGCACGAAAAGGGCACAATTGGGCGCAAATGTGCGCAATTGCGCGAGCTGTCAGTCGGCCGGCAAGCGCCATTGGAGTGATCGGCCGGCGCCAACGCTGGCAACCTGGCCGCGGTCGCGCAGCTTGATGAGATTTTTCTGCACGGTCCGCCTCGCCGCACTTGGACCCAGGTGCTGCAGCAGCTGCGAGATCGACAGCGGTCCGTGCTGCTGGAGAACAGCCAGAATCTGCTCCTGAAGCGGAGTCGCTTGGACCTGTGAAACGGCCGAACGCTTCTTGGCCGTGCGAAAGCGGACCAGCACTTCGCCAGCCACGACTTCATACTCCGGCGGCGGCAAGCCGGCTTGCTCCATCAGCGCAGCCATCTTCAACGTTCCCCTCCCCCACGCTTCGATGATGCCGCGGCGGTAAAACGTTTGAGCGATAAGTAGATTCCATGGGCGAGAGGGATGGGGTTTGAAGAGGTCCGCCGGCGTGAGTCCGAAGGGCAGCACGCCGGTGCTGCTGATTTCAAGGCGGTCGTCGTAGATGGCGACGCTGATGGCGCCGCCGATACCGTAGTCGCGATGGCAAAGCGCGTTGGCAATGGCTTCACGGAGAGCGTCGGGCGGATAAAGCGGCGCGTCGACGCGCTCGAAGACTCCGGGGACAATGCGGCCGGCAACGGGCAGATGGTCGCGAAAGAACCGCTGGGCGCGGAGGAACAGATCGAACGTGTGCCCGATGTCCTGGCGGTTGTCGATGAATTCCGTCTTGTCCGTGCCGCGAAAGCGGGCCAGACGGAGCAAGCAATGGGGATAGCGCGTCTGCAGCATCGCAGGTTTGCCGAACAAGACGGCCGCAGCATTCAGCAGGGCGCCATCGCGGATAAGTCCCAAGCCGACAAGCAGCTCCTCGATGTTGCGCGTAGCAGGTTCTTCCAATCGTTGCCTGCGGATTGCTTCTTCGACGGTGCGGATGATCTCCGGATGATCGAGGTCGTCCAGGGCGACGCCGGCCGCCGGCTGATTCTCCCAGCGGCTGGTGGCGTGCATACGCTCCAGCAACTTTCGCTCGTAGACCTTTTGCGGCATCACGACCGTTGTGGGGCCGTTTCGAAGATAAGGACGGCCCGAATACGTAAATGGACCTCCGCCGCCTGGAACGATGAGCACGATGGCAGCCTGCCCTCCGGACAAGGGAATCGTCTCCACCTCGGGAAACACCGGCGGCTCGATCTGCCGAATTTCGTTGTGAATACTCTCCAGTGTGGACGTGGACACCGTCTGGCCCCTCAGCTTCCCTTCAGGCGTGATGCCGAAAACCACGAAGCCGCCAAGGCCGTTCAGCATCCCGCAGACGGTCCGCATGGCGTCGGTGCGCTGGCCGGTAGTCGCTTTGAATTCGACCTGTTCGGATTCGCCGCGCTCAGCCAGTTCGTTCAGTTCGTGGAGATTCATGGTGCTATTGTGAAACCTAGCGGCATTTGGCCTCGCTGCTCCAAGAAGGCTATCAAGTGGCTTTGCGGTTTGAAAGGAATTGCAGCGGCAGGTCACCACTCCCCTTTCACGACTATGGCATTGGCGCTGGATCGACCTCGGGCGGCGTTCGATGAGTGGATCCAGAGCATACAGATTTTATTGCTGGCGGCCGCAAGGCCGTAGTGGCGATAGACGGAGCTCGGGACCGGCTTTCGCCGGCCCCGAGACTCTCACTTACTGCTTGATTACTGGCGATAGCCAAAAAACGTTCGCCAGCGGTGGCGCATGATCCACCTTCTGACCTTTCGGGCGGCGATGACGGCATCACCGTTATCGTCACCGTCAAAGTATTCTACTGTCCAGTTTCTTCGTTGGCAGAACCGAAACCGGTAAGAGAAACCTCCCCCCGGCACCGGATTCGCCCAAATCTTAACTTCGACATTTCCCGAGAAAACCTTGGCCGTGGCCTGGGTGTCTCGCTCAGGTTGCCGCTCGCCGTTGTGCTGGCCATTTTGCTGGCCGTTCCCCAGGGGAGCGGTTCTTGGTTTTCTTTTTTTTGGTTTTGGTGTTAACTCATTCGTGTCCATTTTCCTCATTGGTCATTTTGTTGTTGTTACTTCCCCATGCGGGGAACCCAAAGGCGGGGAGAGGAGCTCCCACTCTTCCCCCGCCACAAACCTTCATTTGCACTGTCTCAATCGACGTTGGTCGAGGAACCGACTCCGCCGCCAGGCTTCGAGATAAGCTGGCCACCAGGCAACATCGCCTTCGGACTCTGTCTCGAACCCGACGTGCGTGTGACGTCCGATGTAGTCATCGCCGAAATTACGGTCCGTTTCCGGCTCGTCGCTCCAGCGAAGCACAATCATTGAACGACACTGGAACATGTCGATCCACGTACCTCCGCACTGCATTGAACCCAAGAACCTACAGCTGTCGCACCTGAAGTGCTTGTATCTTGGCGTTTCCATGCAATTCTCCCTCTTGTTAACGAGCGATCAGCTGACTCAAAAGCGTCACGAGCATTACGCCTAAGCAAAGTGCTCCGATGAACGCCAAAACCGCGATCGCCACTCGATCCGTGTCGGCCGGCCGCCTCCTTCGGCCGCCGTAGTGCCGCGGTTATGGGCCGTACAACCCGCCGCGGCGAAAACCTAGGTTCTGATACGTCCACCTCCTGCCGTCGTCGTTCGGCCAAAATGGGTTTCTTTTCATTGTCCATGTCCTCCTTAATGTTCGGCCTGATCCACTTTGAAGTGGTCTTGGCGCGTTCCTCCATGCGAACAAACCGGTGCGGGGATCTTCCCTCGCCAAAAAGCAGTTACGAGTTCCGCGCCAGTCGATGTCTGGCACGCACCTCTGTAAGCATCATCTCAATGGGGTCTGGGCCTTGCTGGGCACAGATGAGATCCAAGCTCTCAATTGGCAATCCCATGAAATTATCGCTGACGTGCCCTAATTCATCGGGGTGATGACCCCAACGAATTACGACGCTGGTGCCACAGCGATAAAGATCAAGGACCAATCCTTGGTAACCATGCATTCCCAAATAAACGCACCCTGAGCATTCAAAGTGCTTGTATCGTGGCAAGTCCATATGTCCTCCTTGTTGTTGTTTAAGAACGTCGCAACCTCACGCAACCTGTCCAAAACCACGGACCCTGGTCCGTTCCTGCCCCCTCATCGGGAAAATTTGATGGGATATTGGGGAAGGAAAAATGGGAGTTTGGGTGTTGGGATTTAGATTGTGGTGGTGTTGGTGGTTGGAGTGAGGGGTTGAATGGCTCAGGAAGAGCCGCAGGCGTGTATTTTGAGAATTGCCCACGCCGGGCAAAAAGGTGTGGCGTGTTTTTGAGTTCTCCGCCACGAAGAAACAAGTTCAGAGAATTCGCGCGTGGCGCGTTCTCAGTTGGCTCAATTGCAAATTCGATGGGCGAGCTGGCAAGAACAAAGCGAAAAGATTTTCAAAAAACTCTGCCGAGCACCACCCTGTGTAACCCTGTGTAAGTCGTCGAGTCGGGTGGGCGATAGTCAAGGTGTTGGCGCCAGCGATGTTCGGGTCGAAGTGCTCAGTCGAGCAAGCGGCCTTGATAGTGCCGGTTCGTGGGCCGCTTGGAAAAATGCTTTTTTGGAATTTTTTTGGGGAAATCCTGTTGACAGCTCGCGCGGCAGAAGCTCGAATAATTGCATCGGCAAGATTGCCGGCAACCTTGCTCACCTCATCGGAGAAGGGTGCGGTGAAAGCGGGGCCGGGAATCGATGCTGAGCTTGCCGTGGGATAAAGATGGAATGAGCTGCGAACCCGTTAGGCATAGCGGGGACGGGCAGTATTTCATCGCGGCGAGCGATGACTAATCTTGAAAGGATGTCACAGACGCCGAGAAGGGCGGTGTCTAGTCTGTGTCTGCGCTGTTTATCATTACCTGATGATCGAACCTAGTTGACGTATCTGTCCGCTATTGCACTCGTTTGGCGCTTTCCCTTCAGGCGCAAATGAAACGAGAGCTTGTGTGGACAATGCGCGCACTAGGAACGGCATCATGCGTCTTGCAATCCATAATCTCTACATTCCGTACAGAAACAGGCCCCGAGGACCGCCGTTAGCGTGTCTTCAGGGCCTTCGGCCAAGATCCGTCGGAGCTTGGGCCGGTTCGCAACCACCATTCTAACGGCATCTTCGCCGAAGGCCACACCAAAATCCCTGCGTTTTTTGTGGTTCCAACGGCACCGCGCGGATTCCGCGCGCATTCAGGAGATGCACATGTTTCAAACTTTCCGTGAACTGGTTCGGTCGATTTTCAGGAATCTAGTCATCGCCGCCGGCAGTGAGGGCATTCAGGAGGCCTTGGCGCTGCTGTCTCGCGACTTGGCCAACGCAGGCGCTGATGACGCAAGTAAGGCGGCCCCGACGCTGATTCGGCTAGGCGTCCAGCCGGCAACGCTTACAGCTACAGCGCCGTCTGCACCTGCTGCCATCGCCACAACGCCACCAACCGTTGAACCGGCACCGCCCATTCAATTGGCTTCGCCCCCGACCAACAACCTCAATAGGCCGGAGGCGCGCATCGGCCCTGGCCGGCCCCGCAAGCACCAGCAAGGAGGCCAGTCATGAATTATCACCCACTTCAAATTGCCGAGATCCTCTCCAAGAAATGTACGCCGGTCTCGGAGGAGCAACTGGCGTGCTTTGAAGAAATCAAGCCTGAAGGCCGGCGACGTTTTTCGATTTGGCTCACAAGACAGCTCAATAAGGATTTGTTTCGGCGTCATCGGGTGCACGCGAGGATTGTGCCATTGGCCGACCGTCCGCTTGCTGTATTTCGGCCCGATGATGAGCTGTGCGACATGGCATCGCTCGCATGGGAGCTGCATAAACGCTGGGAGGTGCGGCCAAAGATGGTCAGCGTTTATACCCGCGGCCCAAAGTGTTTCAAGATTTTCAGCAGCAATGCACATGCCGACATCAGAAATTTAGGATCGCTGTCACATGACTTGCTTTTGTCAGAACTGTTTTTCAAGTTTCTTCGCGAAGCCCCTGCGCGCGCCGCCGAATGGTCTCCGGACTGGGAACGCGAAGGGGACTTGCGACATGGAGAGAAATTGCCCGACGTGATTTTGCGGTCCGAAGGAACGGCGGTGGAGATGTGCGGAGCATACTCGAAGGAGCGGCTCTTAGCCTTGCAAATGTTCGTTTGCAAGCGGCTCAAATTGAACCTCGAGCTGCACGGCCCAGCGCCCCGCGACAAGGGGGGCGCAACATGAAGACCATCGACTCGCTTCGCGAAAATCAAAAGCTCGTGCTCAGCTTGGGCGTAGCTTTTAATGCGCTGATTCCCGAGCTGGCGATGGCGTGGCTTACTGAACTTTCGTCAAACGCCATACGCAAATGCTTTCGCCGCATGGTCAAGGCGAAACTGCTCCTGAGATATTTCTATGGCGACAATCGTGAAAGCTACTACCTGCTCTCACGGCGCGCCATTCGACTGCTCGGGATCCCGCCGCGCCGTGTGAGCCCTTTAGGCTGGCCGGCGTTAATTCAAGCAGTTGGCGTCCTCGGCATTTGCGTGGCCGCAAATCTCGATAAGCTCAGCGCTGCCGACTTCGCTCAAGCCTTTCCACATCTTTGCCCGCGTCGCGGCTTTCAGGTCGGCTATTACGCGTTGACGGCCGAAAACCAGTTGGTGTGGATCGTTGTCGACCACGGCGCAACTGCGTTCACCATGGCCAAGAAGATCAGAAAGGTAATTAGCAAGCGTTACGACATTCCAGCCTTTCGTGATCTGATTGTCGCGCGAGGTCTGTCGATTATTGTCGCCACCCCGACCCCCGAAAAAGCCACCGATATTGAAGCTGAGCTGACAAAGGATCCGCCTCGATTCGTCCGCGTCCAGGTCGTTCCCGTTGCCGCACTCATCCCGCTGATGCTTGAAAGGGATAAAAAATGAGCCGAATCGAATTTCGCGAGTGGCCGAAAGCGCCACCTGAACACGACATTCCGGCGCGGCCGATTTTTCGGCTTCCGCTGCCCCCGCTAAACGTGACGCTGGGCAGGATGCTCAAGCTCGCCAGTCTGATGCTTGCCCTCGGCATCGGGTTGATGATGTTGAACATCCTGCACTACCACTTCCCCTATGCCGTGGTGCCGCTGCTTGTCGGCTGTGTCACGGCAAACACCGTGACCGCAGGGCTGCGGCTAATCTGGCCGACAATCAACCTTCACGTGCTGGCACAAACCTGCAACGTGTTCCTGACGTTGTGCATCGCGCTGTGGATGTGGCGGGTGCTGACGACCGGCGGAATAGGCCCGAGTATCGAGCATGGGATGGCGCCCATTGTGGTTTTCGTCGGCGTCTATTTTGTGTTCTCTTTCGCGCCGTTCTTCGCCTTTGGAAGGACAGCCGGCGATAGTCTGCGATCTGCTCTCGTGTTTTTTGTGGCTCTCGTCACTGTGAAGCTGCCGTTTGTCTTTACGGCTGAAGTTGCCTGGGCCTTAGCAATTCTTCAAATCGGGGCCAACATGGCTCTGGCGTGGATGATCGGCTCAAATCATGCACGTTACCTGCTGACCGATCATCTGCTGACCCTCGGGCAAAGCAATCGAGGCTGGACGGCGTTTGGCTGGCTTTACCAGCTCCCGCCGCTGATGCTGTTACCCGCATTACTGCTGACTGTCAGTATTCTCCTGGGTGACGATCGCCTGGGACTCACGATCTTCAGTATAGCGCTGGTGCCGATGATCACTGTGTATTGGACGGCTATCTGGAAACTACATTTCGGCGCGCAGTTGTTGTGGTTTGGCTATCAAGAGACGGGCGCGGTTGCCGCCATGGGCACGTTCCGGTTCTCCGGGCTGCTTTCGCCCGCCGTCCGTCGCGGGCTGTATTTCGCTGTGGTAGTTCTCAACACGGCAGCTGAAAGAGCCAAAATGGCGGGGGCCGACATCGGCCTTGAAGCTTCTCCCGGTCACATCCTGTCATTCATTGTTCCCGCACTGCTGCCATTCTATTTCTGCGTCATGCTGAACACGATCGCGCTGTTCGTGCTGCAATTGGCCACCGCCTGGGAGGAGGTCAATAATGATTAGCCCCCGCGTCTGGAACAACATCGTCGACCGGATACTCAACACACCGGGGATGGACCAGTATCTGTTCCTTGGCATTGCTGCCGATCACGGTTTCCCCGTGATCGTCCCGCGCAAGCGGGAGAGTCCACACACGTGGGGGATTGGCCCCCCCGGCACGGGGAAAACTGCCCGGTATGCGGCGCCCCTACTGACCCAGCAAATCGCTCATTGCGATCGGTCGATTGTGGTGGTCGATTTTAAGCCCGACATCACAAATGTCTGGAACACCTGGATTGAGTGTGCTCGGGCCGGCTTGCCGTTCCGGTTGTTCGATCCTACTCCTGGCCGGTGCTCGCATATTTTCAACCCGTGCGTCCAATCACACCGGATCCGTCAAAACCACACCCAGCGTATCGAAACGCTAATGCAGGCCCTCACTCTTGAATACGGACCGGACTACGCGAAGGCGTATTTCTCCGCCGTAAATCAGGCTTCCGCGTCTGATAGTTTCGCCAAATATCCGATGTCGTCCATTGAGCGACTTGCTGAGTTAATGCTTGACCCCGCTGCATTTGCCTTCATTGACAAGAATCAGTGGAAAGACGCGGCTCATTTTCGGGTGACGATTGCTCAGGGGGCTGCCGTCCCGCCGCTCAATGCGATCCCCGGAGTGGATGGGGTGACGCCTGCAATGCTGGCAGCGGCCATCGACATGCGGCAAGTCTTTCATCAACCGCAGGTGATTTACTTCGCATTGAACGCCGCCGAGATGCGCACAACTTCGCGGCTCATCATGGGGCTTGGAAGCTACAACCTGTTCGCGGCTGCCGCACGTGAAAAGCGAAAGTGCGACGTAGAGCTTTGGATCGATGAGGGCCAGGAGTTTGCCGGCCCTGGACTCTCGGCAATTCTGGATCGGGCCCGATCAAGCGGCATCGCCGTGACGCTGATGCACCAGCATCTGGAGCAATTGCGCCGCGCTGACCAAGATCACGCGGAGGCCCTCGAAGCTGCTTGCGGACTCCATGTCGTTTTTGCGCCTACAGGCCAGCGTATCCGAAAATGGATCCGAGATACAGGCGGCACGCTTACCCGGCCAAGTGTTACGTGGAAACAGGCACTAACGGGCCGAGAATCAGTCGATGATGACTTTCACCTGGCCTACGCCGCAGCACATCCAACTGAGATGACGCCGTTCGTGTCGGTGGCTGAAACTGAAGTTCGAGCCATCAGCGAGAACGATTTAATCCGCTGGTCCGCAACGCCAAACATCGCCCTGGTGCGCTTGCTTCGCGATGAGCAAGGCATCTGCTATCGCGGTGCGTGGATCCCGACCATCATGGGGTTTCACATCGACAAAAAAGAATACGAGGAACGGGAAGATTCCGATTTCCCGGACCTCGGCCCCGGCGCGATGTTCGTGCCCTATGAGTCTGCCTATGACCGACGATTTCAAGAACCAAAACCGAGCATTCAGAACGAACAGCTGCAAGCGACAATTCGCAATCTTCGCAGCCGAAAACGCAAGTAACCCTTTTCCCTTTTCTAGGAGGTTTCCCATGACCGTAATGCAACAGACCAATCGTATCAGCGCTCACGTTGAGCGTCCTGCCTTCTCCATCGCCGACTACCTGCAAGAGTTGCGCTTCAATAGCAGTAAGCAGGCAACACCGCAGAGTGAGGCGATCGATGCCCTGATCTGGGATGTTCGCCCAAAGCTACAGACGGAGATCGCCAAGGGCAAGTGGCTCCCCTCGATGAACGCACCACCGACGTCAGCAGACAAGTTGATTCGGTATTACATGCGCGACGTGTCAGTGCTCAAGAATCAGTGGGATGAGCTGAACCGATTCCTGTGGGCGCTGGTCGCGATTCACACCACCGTCCACCGGCCGCTAGAGGCCATCCCCGGCGATTGGAACGGAACGATGGTGGCTGAGGTGTTGCGTCAGACCAAAATCAAATTTGGAGATATGGCAGTTGACGCCTGGCAAGCCGATGCCAGTTCGGTGCTGAGCGCGAATCTGACAGCACGCCCACTCAATGAGATGTTCGATGTTTGCAAGCGCGACATCGTAGAGAAGGTGATAAACCTAGCAAACTACGTCGTCCAGCATCACTTCGCTGACGGCATACAACGGGGCATCTATGGCCTGCACATCTGGACGTCCCCCTCGGACTGCTGGTACGTTCGCAACACGCACGATCTGCGTCCCAAAAGCAACACAACGCAGGTCATCGAAGGCAATCGCGCCCTTGTGAAAAGTCGCAACGACATCTGGATGACCTGCAACGAGGTCCATTTGACCAATGCGAAGATCTACGCGGGCATGCCGTGGGGTCTTGATTGGCCCGAGTCGATCTGGGGCGTGATGAAAAAGGTCCCCGAGTTCTTGAAACCCTTCGTGAGTACCATCGTCGGCACGATGACCAAAAAGCGCACCATCGCATGGTATGTCGAGACAAGCGAGATAACAAGCGAGGTGCCCGTCCCCATGCCAGCGCCCGTCAAAGATCCAGCAGTGGTTATCGGCGGCTGTGTCCTCACGGGCTGGGAAAAAACGTCTCGGTCGTGGTGGTAGTGTCTCGGGAAATGTGGAGAGCACCTTTTCACTTTAAGCGCTGAGCGAAGGCAGGTGTTCGTCTGCGAACCGGCTTGCCGATTGTTGGTTGGCCGTCGCTGGTTGCTGAGGGCAGAAACCTAGCTCATCGCATTGGTCTGAGTCGCGGCACAATCCGCATCTCCGAAAAGGAACTTCACCGCTAGCTTGTAGCCACACGGGTGGAGCCCCCAGTGCCAGCCATGGCGCTGAAGCAATTGGGGGCTCCCGCTTCGCGATCTGAATCCGTCTCCGCAGGCGGTGATTGAGCATTCTGAGATTTGACGGAAACGAGTTTGGGTTTAGCGACAAGGGGGTGCGGCATGGCTCAGGAGCGCAAGGAAATTCGCAGCGATATAGCACTCGACGCGACCAAGGCCGCCGTGCACTTCATCATGGAGCAGCTGGACATGCTCCCCGCAGACAAGGGACGGATCGAGGTTTTTTTTGGCGACGTTATCTACGAGACCGTCTACGCGGCAATTCTCTTGGACCGCCGGGAGCGGCTCAAATCAAGCAACAATTAGCAGCCAGCTGTGAGCTGATTGTGACGTGGAATGGGTACTAGGATCGGAAGCACGGTGCGAGCGGCGATGGGAGGAACGGAGCAATGCAAGCCGATTTGAACGAATCCGTGGCAGAACGTCTGGAACGAATCGAGCAGATGTTGCATTTGCTCATTCAACAGCGGACCATCAAGGAGTGGTATAGCACCGCCGAAGTTGCAAAGACGCTGGGTAAAGCCGAATTCACCGTCCGGGAGTGGTGCCGGCTAAGGCGCATTCGCGCCGCGAAGAAGGAATGCGGACGTGGCGTCGCCTCGGAGTGGATAATCTCCCACGACGAGCTCGTCCGCATTCAGAACCACGGCCTACTGCCCAACGAAAACGGCGGCCATTACTGATTGCTGGATGCTGGGGTAGAGGTGCCGGTAGCGCCTACGCATGTCCTCGGTGGTGTGCCCGACAAAGGAGTCGATGAGCCGCTGATCGACGCCTTTGGATGCCAGCAAGCTGATGAATGAATGCCGGAAGATGTGCCAACCGCGGAGCACGTCCCATTTGCTCCCCCTGAGCGTGCGTTTGAAATGGTCGTGGACCTCGTCGCGGGTCACGGGCGTCGCCTCCGCCCGGATCGTCTTGCTCCGAACGATTCCGGGGGGCTGGCAAAAAGTCTGAATACCGCCTGGATGCTGCTTCATCCATCCCTTCAGGGTGTCGGCCAGGAGCGGGGTCATCGGCACCCGCCTGGTGGTGGTCTGCGAATGCACCCGCTTGCGCTCGCGGATGGTCACCATGTTCGACTCGAAGTCGAGATCGCCAAGACGGGAGCGGACAATCTCGGAACGCCTGGAGCCGGTGTGGGCGGCAAAGACGAACATCGGGTAGACGAACGGCTGCAGGGCGTGGGTCTTGACGAAGTTGAGCAACTCGTCGATTTCCGGAAGGGTCAGATAGAGGCAGTCCCAGAGCTCCGCTTCTTCCGCGTCGGTCAGGCCGCCGCGTTCGGTCTGGCGGGTAATCTCCGCCCAGGTCTGAAACGGCGGCTTTTCGGACGCCTTCGGGTAGCGAAGGCCACGGTTGGGAAAGCTGCCCGTCAGCCGGCCCGTCGTCGCGGCCCATCGCCAGATCGTGCGAAACGTGACCAGGGCCTTCTTGATGGTCGTCGTGGTGACGTTTCCGCGGTGGCCCTTCTCCTTGGACCGTTTTTCGATGAACGTCTGCAGGTCGGACACGGTCAGCCGCTGGACGTGGTACTCGGCGCCAAGCAATCGTTCCAGGTGCCGTTGATGCAGCAGCATGCCGTCGATGGTCGTCTTTTCGTTGGCACCGGCGGGAAGGTTGGCGAAGTAGTCGTCAAAGATCTGCGTGAGCGTCACGGGCTCTTCGTTGCGTGGCTTGGCAGCAAGGTTGCCGTCAGAGAGGAGAAACGTGGCGATGTCCGCACCGTCCGGGACCAGCAGCGTGCCGAGGTCGATACGGCGGAGCGTGTCCTCCATGCGGGCCAAGGTTGCCTTGGCCTGCTTGGGGTCTTTGGTTTGCAGCGATCGTGCGAACTTCTCGCCGCGAAACATGAATACGACGCGGTAGCCGTGCGGCCGCTTTTCGAGGGAGGCCATGCTTAATCCTACCTTTCGAGACAATCGACGTAGGATCAACGCATCCCCGATATTTTCCCCGTTTTTTCCCCGCTCCGACCCTCGGAGCAACAAAAAAGGACTCGCGGGTTTTGCCGCAAGTCCTTATCCCACTTGAAGTGCCGAAGGTGGGACTTGAACCCACACTCACTTGCGTGAACCGGATTTTGAGTCCGGCGCGTCTCACGATGGACGGCATTGGCGTCACACCTCAAAGACATTGCAAATCGCTGAAAAACAAGGGGTTATTATCGAAATACACGCTCCCCATATTGTAGTCACGTCGTCGTGAAATGGCCACGAATTGTACCAAAACTGTACCAAATGTTGGTCCGGATGCGCGTAATCAGAACGCTTTCGTTGTGGCCGTTTTTGGGCCGGAAGGGGCTGACCAGGCGTGAGCTGGATGAAGGTGAACGGGCAAAACGATGGCCCCCCTGGAACATGGCATCGTGTTCCTGCGTTTTATGATCTCCTGGAGTTGGGCGCTCAGTTAGCCAAATGCCGGTAGGATAATGGCAAACTGCTGGCCCAGAGCGGGAGCGGTCCGACGGCAGGAGGTCATTGCCAACGATGAGTACCAGTCCCAACCCCACAATTGACGGCCTATCGATTCCCGCATTCGTCGCTCAAGCCGGGACGCACGGTCTGGGAACCGTCCGGCAAGTTCTCTGTCCCGCAGGAACGTTGGCTGGCTTGGAATCTGAAGAACTCTTCGTCGGATCGCGGAAAAAAGGGGATGTCTATGCCCTCCCGAATGGGGAACGGCTTTTGGTCACGGACCAAGCCCGCTGTCCGCAACCGGCGACGATTGATGGAGTGCTATCCCGCCATCCGAATGGAAAGCTCTACTGGCTTTCACACAATCGGTTTAATGAATTCAAGTTGCATCTGGACGAAGGAAAACTCCTTGAACGCCGCGCGGCGGTATTTGATCGCTGGACGGACGCCCTCCTGTTTCGAGCAGAAGAGGTAAATCGAGACGGAACCGTCAAACGCCGCGGATTGCGGCCTCCTCAACTCGGCGGCCTACATGCGATTGGCGCTTACTGGACGCAGTCGCATCAACCGGCAACGATCGTGATGCCGACAGGCACGGGCAAGACCGAGACGATGCTGGCGGCTTTGGTCGCGTACATTCGTGGCCCTCTTCTTGTGGTCGTGCCATCGCAGTCTTTGCGCGAGCAGATCGCTGACAAATTCCAGCGGCTCGGCTTGCTCCGCGAGCTCGGAATCATCCCAGAGGGGACTCCACTTCCGTTGGTCGGTGTCCTCACAAAGCGGCCGAGGTCGCTTTCCGATCTCGACATTTTCGACCACTGCAATGTTGTTGTGAGTACCATGTCCGCCCTGGGCCAGGGTGACGCAGACACATTCATCCCTGCAATTGCTGAGCGGGTGAGCGCGCTCATCGTCGATGAAGCACATCATGTCCCAGCGGCAACGTGGACGCAGTTCCGAGAGCAATTCGCTGCCAAACCGGTCCTGCAATTCACGGCAACTCCGTATCGTCGCGATGGTCAGCTCGTCGATGGCGCCGTCATTTACTCGTATCCCCTGCATCGTGCGCAACAAGACGGGTACTTCAAGCCGATCACGTTCGCGCCGGTGTACGAACTGGACGCCGACGACGGAGATACGGCCATAGCGGAAGCAGCGGTGCGAAAGTTGGGGGAGGATGTCGCAAACGGCCTCAATCACATGGTCATGGCACGGTGCGAAACCATCGGTCGTGCAAAGATGCTTCATGCCCTTTACCAGCGACTCGCTCCAGAACATGCACCGATGCTTGTTCACTCCGACGACCCGCCGACAGCGGAGGATATTGCCAATCTCCGTGCCGGAAAGAGTCGTATCGTCGTCTGCGTCGATATGCTCGGTGAAGGATTCGATTTGCCACAACTAAAAATCGCCGCGATTCACGACACACATAAAAGCCTGGCTGTACTCCTCCAGTTCACGGGCCGCTTCACGCGCACCGCAGGAAAGGATATTGGAGATGCGACCGTCATTGCCAACATTGCCGACCAACGTGTTTCGGACGCTCTCGACCGCCTCTACAGCGAGGACGCGGACTGGAACTCGCTCCTGAGCGAATTCAGTTCCAAGGCGACTCGCGAGCACGCCGCCCTCGTCGATTTCCTAACACAATCGAAAAATCTTTGCCCTGCAGACGATGAGGCCGACAGCCCGGTCATCGCTCGAAGCCTGTTGCAACCGGGCTTCAGTGCGCTCGTTTTCCGTTGCCAGTCGTTCCATCCCAAGAATTTTCACAAGGGACTCGGTGAAGACGCGATTGTGCCCGCAGCGTGGCTGCATCAGGAATCACAAACCCTCTACTTCGTCACCCGCAGCGAGCCGCGTGTTCGATGGAGTCGATCCAAGGAATTGCGGGATCGCCAATGGGCTTTGTTTGTCTTGCACTACGATCCATCCCAGAAGCTCTTGTATCTCCACACAAATGACAAGAGTTCACTGCACGAGCATCTAGCCCAAGCTGTCGGGGGAGCGACTGCGCGATTGATTCAAGGTGAAACCGTTTTCCGTGCGCTCGGCCATATCACGCGGCTCATGTTTCAGAATATCGGCGTCAAGAAGTTTGGCCGACGCAACTTGCGGTACGCAATGTACACGGGTGCCCAGGTCGAAGAAGCCCTGTCGCTCGCCGAAAAAGCTGGCTCCGTGAAGGCAATTCTGGCGGGAGCCGGATACGAGGCGGGGTCTCGTGTTACGATCGGTTGCTCATACAAGGGTCGTGTGTGGTCGCAAGCCAATGGATCGATCCGAGAGTTCATCGACTGGTGCAAGGTGATCGGGGCAAAGCTGAACGACGATTCGATCGACACCGATGCGATCCTCGATAATGTTTTGCTTCCGAAGGAACTGACAACGATACCCGGAGAGCAAGTGCTGGGCCTCGAATGGCCTCTCGAACTGCTCGCTCAGTCCGAGGGGCAGGTGATACTCACGGGAAACGGTCGAGAGGTGCCGATCGCTTTGTTCGACATTCGCTACGACGAAACTCGCCCAGGAAAAAACAGCATTCTTTTCCGAATTGAGACGGACGAATTCGGTGCTACTTTTTCCATCAAGCTTAGCACGGCGAGGGGCTTCGAGATTGAAATGATCAGCGGCACGCCGATGACCATCCATTTCAGCAGAACGGATAAGTCTTTGACAGACTACTTGTCTGAAAATCCGCCGCTGATTCGGTTCTGCGACCTGTCGGAACTGGACGGTAACCTGCTAGTGAGCCCCAGGGAACGACGTGATCTCGTTTTTCCTGCCGAGCGTTTTGAAGCGTGGGATTGGACTGGGACCGATATTACCGCTGAGTCGATCTGGAAGGGCGACACCGAACGCCATGATTCCGTTCAGCAACGAGCCGCAGATCATTACGCGGCCGGTGGATTTCGTGTGATTTTCAACGACGACGACAAGGGGGAAGCCGCGGATCTTGTGTGCTTGAAAGAGGAGGACGACAAAATCCGGGTGGCCCTTGTGCATTGCAAATTTTCGGGCGCCGCGGATGCAGGTGCACGGGTGAAGGACGTGGTCGAGGTCTGCTCTCAGGCAGTCCGTTCCGCAAAATGGCAGTGGCGGTTCCGTGAACTTTGCGGTCACATCGTCCTGCGCGAGAAGCGGCTTCGCACGTCCCATCGGCCGACTAGGTTCCTCAAGGGCCAGGCCAAGGATCTCAACCACTTTTTGCGAGTCAATCGTTTCAAGGAAGTGCGAGTGGAGGTGGTCATTGTGCAGCCGGGCTTATCGCAACAGCTGTGCACCGCCGAACAAACAGCCGTCCTCGCGGCTGCGAACGCCTTTCTTCAACAAACAGTCGGAATCAACCTCGACGTGGTGTGCAGTGAGTGAACATATGAACGGGTGTTCAAATCGAAAGGAATTGCCCCAGAACCACTTACGACGTTATAATGGAAGGAAGTACACCGTTCATGGAATACGGTGCAAATGAGCCCATTTCCGGTAGGGTTTCACCATGGCTGGCTGGAAGAAGAACATTCGCAAAGTGCCATCGGCAATTGTCCAAAAACTCCGTCGCTTCCATGACGCCCAGATCATCGTGGCCGTCGTGAAGAAGATCCCACTGAGCGTCATCGCCGCTGGGTCGTACAAGCATTTGGGTGTCATCAATTCGGCTGGCAGCCCGACAATCCCATCCTTCGTTGTACCGCGTGCTCGTCAGGGAAAGTTTTCGAAACGGAATGTCCGTGGTTGGGAAGTCATTCGCAACGACCTGCCCAAAATTACAAAGACGTATTCCTTCAACTCGCCGAATTGGGGGGATTGGTCGAATGGATCCCACGAGGTTGAGTGGGATAAGCTCGTCTATCGCCGCGACTTCCATTCGCCGCCCGAGCTCGCTATCCGCATGGAACTGCTGGGCACCGACCCCGGCATCGATCCACGTTTCATCATCAAGTTTCAAGTAGCTGAGGTTCTGAACCAGTCACATCCTGAGTTTCAGAACCTGCTGTTCTTCAACCTGAACCTCCTCCAGGAAAACGTCGGCGCTTGCGACGTGTTTACCGCTGATGCCGGCCTGCCCGAGTTTCTGCGTACGATCACCGTCGAATGGGAGATTCTTCCTCCTGGTGATCGCAAGGGCAACCTCGCGAAAATCCTTGCCGGCCGTCCACCCGATGAGACCAGCCGGGCCGTTACCGAGCGATATACAACATTGGAGGCCCTTCAACCGCTCAGTTTCATCCATGGCCGAAGTGGCTTCCGACGCTATTTCGGCGCCAAGTTCGCCGAAGATCTTGTCGTGTTTGAGAACATTGACTACGGCAATGCCGCATACGTCATGTTTGAGCGGTGGGAGACTTTGTCGCAGAAGTCTCGCCTTGATTTGCTGTCCGGACCTGCTGATGGCTTCGTAAGGGTAGTGCATCGAGACGGCTGGCAGGGCCAACTGAAAACCATCATTGAGGAATATCGAGAAAGCGAGCGACCAACAGAACGGAATTGAGGGACAAGTTTTTCGACCCTCCTTTTCCTTAGCGCAAACACTCCTTGACTGCCTTTTCGAGCGTATCAACGTGGATCGGTGTCGGGGTATTCATCTTCATTTTCCAAACGGTGTAGCCTCCTTTGATCGCCTTGCCGCGTAGTTCCGTTTGCTTGCCTTCACTGATGAATCGCACTTGCACTTTGGTCTTGCCGTCTTCTTTGATGTCAAAAAGTTTCCGCGCCACGGCATCGGACAAGAGATGTCCGCCCTTGGTATCGAGGCAAAAAATGGTTCCTTTTTTCCAGACGATGAAATCCGGGAAGAACGACGCGGTATCACCCTCGGACAGCAAGGGGATGAAGAACCCACCGCCAGATGGGTTACGGTGCCAAACCAGACCGGCAGGGTCGAGCGCCCTTGCGAAGGCAAGCTCGAATTTGTTGAAGCCGGTGTACCGCTCATATAAGCCGTTGGTGAATGCCGGAGCGTTCTTGGGCACTCGCAAGGTGCCGAATACAAATGGCTTGATGCTCTCATAGACGAGATCAGAGTGTTCGTAGAAGGCTTCAACAACTTCGGCAGCCAGTTTTTCAACCAGCTTGTCGGCCTTGCTCTGCACCTGAACGCGAACGTCAAACTTGGCGTCTTTGAGGTCTACCACGGCCATCGCGCGGGAGGAACGGGACTTGATGGCCAGGTTCGCCAGCCAGCGTAACCGAACGGGGTTGGTGTGACCGTCGATCTGCCATTCGGCCGGAACGCCATCTTTCCCGAGTTCTTCAAGGTCTACGACTTCGGTGACGGTGTGTGCCTCTCCGATAGTGTTAACATCACCTTCAGCGAACGTGGGAAACTCGTTGATGATTTCAACGATGCGTTCGCGGGCCGCATCTGAATCGACAAAAACGTGGTGTAACTGAACGTCGATGTCATCCTTGGGCTGCAAGTCTTCGGCACCTGCACTGGCTGCGCCGAAATTCTCGGTAATCTCGATTGGAGCCCCTTCCGAAAGCAGCTTCGCTTTCACCTTATCGATTGCCTCGGTGAATACGCTCTGGTTGTCCACCCGCAAGAAGAAGTGTGCACAGTTTAGCAATGGAGATTCGTAATGGACTGCTCCGTATTGGCGGAGAACCCTGCCGATGAGCTGCTCGACCTGAATGGATGAACCCATGCTCTTGTCGATGTAGGCGAGGTAGCAAGCTGGATCATCCCAGCCTTCCTGCAACGAAAGATTGAAGATGATGTGCTGAAAATTCCCTGATTGGAAATCGTCAAAATCGTTCTCGCCTTTTGAGAACAGGTTTACCTCGTCGGGTTTGTTGCCTTCGACAAAAGTCAGATTGGCATAGATGGCGATGTCTTTGGGCGAAATGCCTTTGTCTTCCACAAGGTAACGCCATATGCGGATCGGTGGGGCTTTGCGATGCCTAAAGGGCTTGCTTGCGTCGTCCTTCTCACCATCATCGGTAATGTTCGTTTTACAAACGTAAATGGCTTTTGGTTTGAAGCCCAAATCGCGATTAGTGATTTCTGTGGTCAGGACGTTCATGCGCTTAATGAGATCATCAAGACAGCGTTCCATTGGGGCGGTGGTTCCGTCAAATTGAATAGCTTTTTTCACCAGCTCCGCCTTTACCACCTTTTCGCTACTGACGGCTGTGGTGATGAACCGCTCAGCTTCCGGCACGCCCTCCGCGTTAACGGCCTCCAATGCAATGAAAGGCTTCGGATCACTGGCCTCCTCAACCCAAAGTTTGATGGGTTGGATAACGGATTTTTGGAAGTTTGACGGTAGTTTCAGAGTGGCGCTTGCGAGTAGGTAGGCATCCGGTTCCAGCTCGGACAGAATGTCGGTTTGTTGCTCAGAAAGATTGTGGCCTTCATCATAGACGACGAGCAAAGGACGGCGGCGATCGTCGTGGTTCCGTTCGATAAGCCGTTCCCATGGAGAAAGTTTGCCGAACTCGTCGTTGACCCTTTTATATATGTTCAAGGCACCTTCGGACTGCTCTTTATTGTTGAATAATCCAGTGGTGGTCAGCAGCAACAGGGGAATGGAATCATCCCGGATCAGATGCGGGTTGAGACCATTGACGTTGATGACACGGAAGCCCTCGATGATCTCGCTGTATTTGCCTGCGGAGAAGTTGGTATAGGTCTGGGCAACGACAGATTTTGCTTTCGACATCCACAACACGATTGGTTCGATGGAGAAATGTGCTCGGATCAGCATCACGGCCTGGGCGAGAATGGGCGTCTTGCCTGCGCCAGTAAGCGCCGATAACGCTTGGAAGAACGGCCGCGGTTTCGTGCCCTTTCGTGGCCGATCGGGGTGGTTTGCAAAAAATGCGTACCGATCAGACATCGTCTTCGCGCAACCGCTCTGAAATACTTTTAGCTCAAGCATCCGCGTTATCCTCGTTATTGAAGGCGTCAGAACGCGGATTGAAACCGATGTGTTCAAGTACCTTCTCGGGAATCTTATAGAACTCGATGCCTGCGCCCGTGTAAGGGGCGATTGAGGCGTAAACATGGTAACGAGAAGTCAGTCCTGCAGCCGCAGCTTCTGCCGCGATTGCTTTGTAGACCTCACGGTTGAGGACCGACGGCTTGTCGGCGGCGTCCCAAACGAGAAAGAAGCCCTCATTTTTCGGGTTCACCGCGAATAGAAAACGATGCTTGCCTATCGGGAAGCGATGAAGGTAGGACTTCGCCCGCTCCGCTTTGTCCCAGTAGCTGGTAAGGAGCAGGTCGATCATCTCTTCTCGCACCAACGCATTTACTGCCTCTGCATCGATCTTCTCGCGCTTCAGTTCCATGAAGCGGAAACCGCCAGGGACAGGCTCTTGTTTTCCAGAGGCCCAATCGCCTGAAATGACGCGGCGGACTCGCTCTGCGGTCAATGTTTTGGCGTAGTGGTCACCTTTTTCAGTGTTGCCTTGTTCGATAAGGATGAAGCGACGATGCGAGTCTGTATCACGGTTCATTTCCAGAATGGCTTGCCCGGTTGTGCCAGAACCAGCGAATGGATCGAGGACGACGCCCTCCGGCCGACACCATAATTGAATGATTTTTTTGAAAAGGCGAAGGGGTTTTACGGTCTTGAAGTTGTTGCCCTTCCCCACTATTGCATCAAGCTCGTTGATGCCAGTCTGGCTGTGACCTGATTCCTCATGATCCCATGATTGCGTGTCTATGATGACAGGTGCCTCGTAGTCCTCATCGGCCCAATAGGTGAGTGCGACTTTCCCGCGACGAATCTTATTAAGATGCTTCTTCAGTCGAGGCCCGCCTTCGCCGGCGTCAGTAAAAATAAGGTTCGGCCACTTACCACGGGCTAAGACTTTTTTGGCCCGCGAGCGCGCTTCGCGCAGGATGGCTTGATCGGAAATCGGAGCTTTACCGTCGAATTTGCATCCCTTCAGGACCAGGGCGTTTGCCTCACAATCGTCGTTGAGTTTCTTGGCTACATACTCACTGCCCCAGGATTCAATCCATTTCTTCATTTCCGACGTTTCACTGACCCAATGCCCGCGCGTCGGATAGAAGAGTTCTCCTGTGAACGGGGACTGAATCGCATACGTGCCAGTCTTGCGAACTTCAGGTGCAGTTGCATCTGATGATGCCCAATCACCATCAGGATCATTATCTGGATTGGTATAGCGGGCATTCATCGCGTCTGTTCGCGCCAGCAAACCTGTTTTGGATCGGTCCAGATTTTTGGCGTAAACGAGGACGTACTCCGTAGCAGAAGAAAGTCCACCTCGCTTGCCGCCTGTGTCGTTCTTGGGCGAATATGCTTTTTGCCAGTTAATGATGCCCACGCGGTTTTCTTCTCGGAAGATCTCATCCATCACCATGCCGAGCCTGAACAATTCGCGATGATCGATGCATATGGCAATGATGCCGCCGGGCTTCAGCATTTCTTGCATCATCCAGATGCGGGGCGTCATGAATCGGAGCCATTTGCTGTGCCTTGACCCGTCATCCTTCGGGACCAGCTCACCGAGGTCGAGGTCGTTGGGATCCTTGTCCCATTTGTCGTTGTAACGGAAATCTTCGCCAGTGTTGTACGGGGGGTCGGTAAGAATGAGATCGACCTGGCCCCGGTACTTGTACAGGGTGACCATCGCGGACAGATTCTCTCCGTCCCATATCTCGTTCTCGCACTGGGCTTTCTCGTCGCCAACGGAGTGTTTTTTGAGGATGCGGCTGAGCTTCGGTTTGACCTGGCGGATGATCTGCCACGGGGCGGTTCGTCCGGTGTAATTCATGATGATGCCGTCGCGGCCAGCTTCGGCAAGAGCTGCGTCGTGTTCTTGCAAAAGCTGAATCAGCGCTGACCGGGACAACTGCGTGTAGTCCATATAGCCCCCTTGCATCACCTGGCGGGGCCACAGATGGCCGTACCCTAAATTGCAAGTTCTTGATTGATATTGATTTATGGCATTCATGACACCGCGCACCCCCAAAAACAAAAACCCAATTCTTGAGGGTACTAAACATGTGAACAGATTGCCAGGTCAGCAAGGTACAATTTTACGGAAATCTCCCTGTTCTGGTCAGCCGTCGGCGAGGCTTTGGGCTGTGTGGAAGCCCTTTATTGAGCTGGGGTTGGGGAATTTGCAAAAGTCTCAGGTCAGCTGCGCAAAAGTGCGGGAAGTTGTGAAGAAAAGCCTTGTTGCGCTGCTTTCCTGGCCCCCGAGGAGGTCAATAGCGGAGCAGATAAGCCGGCGACTTCGACAGCCGATCCCTGCTCCTTATATAGGTGAGGGTCGTTCTCGGGTCGGCATGTCCTGCAAAATCCTGCAAATCGACGATGTCACTGCCCCGTTCGCGGGCCGTCGTCAGTGCGGTGACGCGGAATGAGTGGACCGTCACGGCAGGATCGAGCCGCAGTTTTTCGACGTAGCGAGCGACCAATTTCTGCACAGACCGCCTGGACAACAGGCGCAGCTGGAAGCCGTCGCGGCCTCGGCCACGGGCGGTTTTCGTGGGACGGAAAAGTGCAGCGTCTCCGCTGCCCCGGTGACCACCGGTGTTGAGCCATTCTTCTAGCCGCTCGACGGCTTCGATGTGCAGCGGTGTTCGTCTCTCCTTCCCGCCTTTGCCACGCACCTCCAGGATGCGGTGGCCGCCGCTCTCCTTATAGTCCTTCACCCGCAGTCGGGTCAGTTCGCCCACCCGCAGCCCCGCATACGCCAACACAGCGAAGAGTGCCCGGTCGCGAATGCCTTCGGGCGTTGTGATCGAAGGTGCATCCAAGATGCGGCGACAATCTTGCGGCGTCAGTCCCACGGTTTTGCCATCCCGCGGCACCGGCGGCACATCGACGAAATCGCTGTGGGCGGGATTGGCGCCGAGATAGCCGTACGTCTGGAGGTAGGAAAAGAGGGAACGCAGCACCGTGATCTTGCGAACGATCGCGACATTCGATAAGCCTTGTTCGCGAAGATGATCGCGCCACGCGGCGACGTGGTGCGGCCGCACGCGCGTCAGCTGTTCAAGGCTGTTGCTGGGTATACCCGCGAACTTCAAAAACTGGTGAAGCTCCCGGTGGTACGCCGACCGCGTCTCCAAGGATGGCGACCGTGTCAGCCATGCTGTACAGGCGTCGGTGAATCGGCCACGAACGTCAGTTGCCGTCAACCGACCCGGTCCCTCAAAGGCGGGAATGACGCTCGCCGTGGACACAGACGCTAAAAAGTTTTCCGGCAGCAATGCAGCCGTTTCCTGCCCGTCGGGAGTTGACGGGGAATCGGCGTCATTGTCTGGTGGCCTGTGCTGTTCGAAGGGGGAGTTCACCGCGTGCAAAGTAGGTTTCGCGAACTATACCAGACAACGTTCGACCCCAGCAAGTGCCAAAGGTGACGGGGCCACGGGCACGGTCCGTTGGCAAGGAACGACGCCTTTCGACAGCTTTTGCAGGTGAGTGTCAATGACCGGACAGGGCCGACCCTACAAACTTTATAACGCTCCGCAAATCTGCTACCCTCTATATCGTTCTTCCTTTTCGCTCATGCAGGTCCAGGACAAGCTCCGGCTTCTCCAAGAAATCGCCGGTGTCTCTCAGACGGAACTTGCGAGGCAACTTGGCGTGTCCTTCGTCACGCTGAACAGGTGGGTCAATGAAAAGGCCGAGCCACGAGCAGCGGCAGAGCGGCGAATTACCTCGTTGTTTCGGGCAACCACGGGGACGAGTGAAGACCATGACGATCCGCTCTCGGCCAAGAAAGCGGTGTTGCTTTCGCGAGCAAGTCAGCAGTCAAGTGTGCTTCAAGCAATCCTGAAGGAACCGGACATTCGCGACGAATTCGTCCTGCGGCTGACCTTCACCTCGAACCAGATCGAAGGAAGTACGCTCACCGAGGCGGAGACCGCGGCTATTCTATTTCACAACGACAACGTTCCACGTCGCTCGCTGATTGAGCAACTTGAAGCCAAGAATCATCAAGCCGCTCTGGAATTCCTCTTCCGTCATGGGGGCAGCGGGGGAGTGATCGATGAGGCGCTGATATTGCGTCTCCATGCCATCCTCATGAACGGCGTCCGCGACGACGCGGGTAGTTACCGCAGCCACGCCGTGCGAATTGTCGGGGCAAATGTCCCCACCGCGAATTACCTCCGGGTTCCCGATCTGATGGGAGCGCTGCTGAAGGATGCGCAGAAGGGGAACGCCGATCCGATTCAGTATGCAGCAGCTTTCCACAGCGCGTTTGAGCAAATTCACCCGTTCTCCGATGGCAACGGCCGAGTTGGTCGGCTGCTTCTGCACGCAATGCTGGTGGCGGTGAATTATCCGCCGGCAGTCATTAGACCAGGCCGAAGGCGTGTCTATCATCGAGCGTTGAATGTCGCCCAGCGCGAGGGGAACATAGCTCGACTCGAAGACGTGATCTGCACGGGCGTATTGGAGGGGTGGCGAATCCTGCAACGGACGTGACCCCGACCTTTTTTGTCATGAGTCGCAGCGAAAAATATGATGACATGTACATCGACCTGCGAACCGAACGCACGCCACCGGTGTCACGAAATCCGGAGGCGATTCTTCCTCATTGTCGGGAGATGAGTGCCATGACCATGCGAGCGACGAAGTCAGATCCCTGGTCCATAACCGTTTTTCAGTTCGAGGCGAGTGCTGATCCCGCGCTACGACTGCAAGAGTCGTGCAGCGAACTCCTCGGCGCCACGCACAAACTGGCAGTCGTCGGCAAGGAGCTACGCAAAGCCCTGTCATTCCCAGACCTCGTGGAAGCGTTCGAATATGCCGACTACCAAATCGAAAACTACTTGACGCGGCTCTATTCGCTCTTGGAAAGAGCGTATGCAATCCTCAGCATGGCGACGGGGCTGAGTGCAGGGAAATTGAAGCAATCGGAAAAAGACCCGGGCAGGAGAGCGAGAATGGCTCCTCAATTTGAATCGCATTCGCCCGAACCAACCCGTATATTCCTGCAACTCCTTGACGTGACAGACTCGGACATCGGCTTCCGAAACAGCGATACGCACGAGATGTTCTTTCATCTCCGCGTCACTGACGGTCAAGATTATTGGCCAATTGCCTCCGCGATTGAAGCCGCGACCCAGGCCGAGCACGGGCAACGGGGCACCGAGGCCAGCGTCCACAAGCGTCTTCGGTCGCTGCTAGAGCGATTTGTGGAGGAATACTCGACAAAGATTCAAACCATCATCGACCATACGGAGACGTTTCTGGCGAAGCTCGCAGTCTGGGAAACTCCCCCGTGCCCTCCTTTCCCTTCGCCATCTGGTGAATGAACGGTCGCACGCTGGAGTGTGGTTCCATGCGATGGAGATCGGAGAGTTTTCAAGCGGGAACGGGCGTCAGCCTCGCGTTCAAATGCCACAATTCGGGAAGCGAATAGAATGGAAGAGGTTGCAACCATCCCCCCAGAAGGCCGTCGGCCAGAAAGGAGGTGGGCTTTGAAGCTGATTAATTGGCTTCTGCAGCAACGCACGCCGGGTGGTAAGCGCACCGATGTCTTTTCTTTGAAGAGACGATACCCATTGAGTACGCGCCAATGAAGCTGAGGAGAAGCTTGCGTGAAACAAAAAGCCGCTTACTGATCGGGGGTCGCAATGTGGCGGAGAATATCGATCGGGGGGAGCCTGGGGTAATCCCGCAAGGGATATTTCTTGGAAGGCGGCTCCACCACCCAATTCTCCACTGGCCACTCAAGCCCAGTTCATTGGCCTGGGCTTGTCTTTTTTTCTATCAGGTCGGCAGTTTTGCTTCACCATCTCTTTCTCGAGCGCGATGATCGCGGCGAATACTGCTCGGTTGCAGCGATGAGATCGTCTTCATGCCCGCCAAAACCGTGGGCCTAACCAAACGTAGTTGAGACCAAGGGTTTGTTTGCTTAAAAAGGCGTGGTACCGTCCCCTCCTTTATGATCCAGCATTTGGAAGGGGACTGCGAAGATGTCCTCAATAAGTTGCAGGGCAAGAGCGTCCAGTGCGCGGTCACCTCGCCCTGCCAACACGAATGCACTGCCTGGCGCGACAACGGGTTTTCTGCTACACTGAGAGGATTTTCCGACATCCAGACCAACGCCAAAACGCATGCCTCCGCATACGCTCATGTTCGGATGGGAATATCCGCCCGTACACTGCGGCGGACTCGGCGTTGCATGTCAGGGGATTGTGCGCGGTCTTTTGGATCACGGTGCCCACGTAACACTGGTCCTCCCGCACGGTGACGCGCAGGAGGAAAACGTCGATGTCCGCAACTCCGTTGACGGCGGAATGAGGATGCTGAAAGCGCCGACAGTGCTTCAACCGTATGCGGGAGCCACGGTGGCGGAGTCGTTCCAACTGAATACTGGCACTGCCATGAACGCGCTCTATGGCCCGGACCTGGGCAACGCGGTGGAACAGTTCACGGAGCAAGCAGTCGCGCTGACCGCCGACTGCGAGCCAGACGTGGTCCACGCGCATGACTGGATGACGTTCGGTGCCGGCATTCGTGCAGCGCGTCATCACCGCCGTCCGCTCGTTGCCCACGTGCATGCGACCGAACTCGACCGCACCGACTTCCACCCCTGCCAATGGATCTATGATCGAGAACGCCACTCCCTGCTTCAGGCCGAGTGCGTGATCGCGGTCAGTCAATACACGCGTGCGTTACTGGTGCGTGAATATGGCATTCCGGAGAGCAAAATCCGGGTGGTTCACAATGCGTTGCCCCAGAATGTCTCACCGACGATGCAGAAAACAACCGACGTGCATCGAAGACATCCGCTCGTGCTGTTCCTGGGTCGTCTGACCGTGCAAAAAGGTGCCCATCAGTTTTTGGAAGCCGCGAAGCTCGTCGCGGATTTTCGGTCCGACGTGCAGTTTGTGATCGCGGGTGACGGTGATTTGCTGCCGGAGTTGATGCACAAAATGTGCGTACTTGGATTGCAGGATCGAGTGGTGTTCGCGGGGAAAGTCACGAGCCCCGAGGCGATGACCCTGTACCAGAAAGCCAGCTGCTTCGTGATGCCATCGGTCTCGGAACCGTTCGGTCTCGTGGCGCTGGAAGCCATTGCGAACGGCACGCCTGTGATTTTGAGTCGGCAATCGGGCGCGGCTGAGGTGGTCCACAACGCCTTTGTGGTGGATTACTGGGACACCGAGAAAATGGCGGACTGCATTTTGACGATCATCCGCGAAGAGCCACTCAGGCGGCAGATGCGAGCCGAAGCCCCGCATATTCTCTCGCGGCTGACGTGGAAGAACCAAGCGGCGCAGATTCTGTCGGTGTATCGCTCGCTGTCCGAGGAATGCTGACAGGAAAAGCATGATCTGAATGCGACCGACAGCACATTGAGCCCTGACGGATGCCGAATGTGTGCATCACGGATTTCGCCTTGCGGTCCTTCAAGGTTATTTCACGGTATTCGACATCGCCCATGCGAGTTGGGTGCAGTACAACTCTTTTCAACTTTTGCAAGTTGTCCGGGTCGTCTGATAGCCTCGAACCGTGGAGAAAACCGCGTTTTTGCGCTATAATTCTTGGATTTGCCTATACCAAAACGCACTCACCGAAATCGGCTCGTAAGACACCTGAAACGCGCGCATGTGCGCATGCGAAAGCATGTTCACGCACAAGTCCGTCTGGTGTCACAAAACGTCGCCCAACTCCACGGTGTGTGGGCGGGTACTTCTGTACACGCGGGCGCGGGAGAAAGGAATCCACGGAAGGGGATTGTGGGCGCCGTCCTGGTGATCGTTATGCTGGCACTGGGCGTAACGACCAGTCGCTGGCTGCTGGCGTCGTCCGGCGAAACGCTCTCGTCGAGCGGTACGCTG
>Ga0134121_10000971_pt1 | contig 28783 bp, 26 predicted proteins | sample KB301_FD_96463 | JGI IMG/M metagenome (GOLD analysis project Ga0134121, IMG submission 96463) | Terrestrial soil microbial communities without Nitrogen fertilizer from Kellogg Biological Station, Michigan, USA - KB3-0-1 | ecosystem: Environmental > Terrestrial > Soil > Unclassified ... | reverse complement strand
TAAAAAACTTGGGGCCGTCCTCGGTAATATAAAGACAATCTTCCAAGCGAATTCCAAACTCGCCATAGATCACGATCGTCGGCTCGTCGCTGAAGCACATTCCCGGTTGAATGGGAGTCTTGTTGCCGCGCACGAAGTTGGTCCACTCGTGACCGTCGAGACCGATGCCGTGGCCGGTGCGATGCGGCAATCCCGGCACTCTGTAGTCAGGACCAAAGCCGGCATCAGTGATCACTTTGCGTGCGGCGGCATCGACAGCCTCACACGGCGCGCCAACCTTTGCTGCAGCAAACCCGGCGTCCTGCGACTTGCGCTCGAGGTCCCAGATCTGGCGCTGTCGATCGGTCGCCTTACCAAACACGAACGTGCGCGTGATGTCTGATTGATAACCCTCGATACTGCAACCACCATCCATCAACACCACGTCGCCTTCCTTCAGGCGCTGCGGCGTACTGCTGCCGTGTGGAAACGCAGTGTACTTTCCAAAACTGACAAAGATTCCGCCTGACGTTCCGAGCGCGCGAAAAGCCGCGGCGCAGTTCCCTGCAAACTCACCTTGCGTCATGCCTTCAGTCATCGAGTTGCGCGTCGCTTTGTAAGCAATGATCGTGAGGTCATTCGCGATCTGCATCAACGCCAGTTCAGCGGGCGATTTGAACATGCGGCATCCGGCAGTGATCGGCGTGGCACTGACAAACTTCAGCGCGGGCGCCGCCTGTCGAATGCCGTCGTAGAGGAAAAATCGCACGCGCTCTTCAATGCCGACAGTGCCGGTGCGCACGCCACGATCTTTCAGGATCTCGGCCACGCGCTCGTACGGGCTCTCGTGTTCTTCCCACGTGCGAATGTCTGTGCCCATGCGAATCAGCTCGCGCGCACGCTCTTCTTCAAACTTCGGGCACACCCACGCGATCTCGCCGCGCGCCGGAATCACGGTGGCAAACATTCTCTCGCTCGTGCCCCAGCGCATGCCCGTGTAATAAAACATGCTGCTGCCCGGCTCGACGTAGATCGCATTGATGCGTTGTTCGCGCATCAGCCGTTGCGCTTTCTCGATACGACTCTGGCGCTCCTCCATCGTGATCGGAACGACGTTGTCAGTCATGCGACGCAGTCGTCGAATGGCTTCGGGCTGCGAGCCTTGTTGCGGCTCAAGCGATTCAGTGTGTGCGTAAGTGAGCGAGTTGCCGAAAAGCGTTGCGCCAGCGATACCGGCGGACAGGCGGAGAAAATCTCTGCGATCGGTGCACATGTAGGGGCCTCTTTTGTTGATTGGTTGCCGTAGAACTTGCCCACAGATTAACATCTTTGCCAATGGCGCGCGCAAGTCACGATCTTCATGGCTCGGCTCCGGACAAATCGGAAGCCGCTTTACTACTGATCGACGTTATCAACAGTTTCGATTTTCCTGAAGGTGACGAGCTGCTGCGACTCGCGTTGCCGATCAGCAAAAACATCGCGGAGCTGAGGAAGCGTGCGAAGGCGGCCGGCATTCCCTGCATCTACGTGAACGACAACTTCGGCAAGTGGCAGTCAGACTTCAAGAAGCTCGTCGCGCATTGCACGGCAGACGATGCGAAAGGAAAAGACTTCGTCAAACCGCTCGTGCCGGATGACGATGATTACTTCGTGCTGAAACCAAAACACTCGGGCTTCTACTCGACTACACTCGATCTACTGCTCACACACTTGAACGCCAAGAACCTGATCCTCACCGGCATCGCCGGCAACAACTGCGTGCTCTTCACCGCCAACGATGCATACATGCGCGACTTCAAAGTCTTCGTCCCGGAGGACTGCGTTGTTTCGAATACGGAAGCGGAGAATCGCTACGCGTTGAAACAGATGGAGACAGTGCTCAAAGCTGACACGAGCCCATCTCCGGAACTAGATCTCAAAGCACTTAGCAGCTAAAATCGGCCACCAAAAAGTTGCCACGAAAAAGCACAAAATGCACAAAAGCATTAACCAATCTTTTATGTGCTTTTTGTGCCTTTTTGTGGCTATGCAGTGGCGCAAAGGCACAGGAGCGTGTGTTGCTTTGGGGCGCGGATCCGAGCGGTGGCGCGCCGTATGTCTTCACGGATCCCGCCAATCCCGATAATTACATCGGTTACGAAAAGGAGATGGTCGACGCACTCGCCAAGGCGATGGGCCGGCGCGCCGAGTTTGTGCCGAGCGATTGGGAGACGCTCGTCTCCGCGCTGCAACGTAAATCGTTCGACGTCATCGTCAACGGACTCGAACCGACCGGCGATCGCGCCCAGCAAATCCTCTTCAGCAAGCCTTACTACATCTTTCAACTCCAACTCACCGTTCGCCGCGACGACAACAGCATCAACTCGCTCGAAGATTGCAAAAATCGCGTGGTCGCCACGCTTGGCAACACCGCGGCTTCGCGCATTCTGGAACAGCAAGGTATTCCCTTTCGCAGTTACGCGGATCCGGTCGGCGCTTATCGCGATCTCGAGTTGAAACGCATCGATGCGGCCTTGTTTGACGTGCCTGCCGAGGCTTTCTACGCGCGCTCGAATCCGAAATTGAAACCCGCTGGACCACCATTCACGCACGGTCAGTACGTCATCGGCCTTCGCAAAGACGATCTCGCCTTGAAAGCCGAGATCGATGCCGCGATCGACAAGATCATCCTCGACGGCACGCTCGAAACGATTCTGAAAAAGTGGGGACTCTGGAATGACGCGCAAGTGGAGTTTCAGGCGCCGATTCGCTCCGGAACGCAATCGGCGAAAGTCGAGGAATACACAACCACAAACGCGACATTCAACTGGCGCGAAGCACTCTGGCGACTGACACGCGCCGCCGCCGTCACCGTTCTGATTGCGCTCGGCGCGATGGTCATCGCGATCGTTTTAGGACTGCCACTCGCGGTCGGACAGTGGAAAGGCCCTGCGTGGCTGCGCTCGCTTTGCACCTTTTACGTTGAATTCTTCCGCGGCACGCCCGTGCTGGTCCAACTGCTGTTTTTATACTTCGGCCTGCCTGTGATCGGGATCGCGATGCCCGGCTGGCTCACGGCACTCGTCGGACTCGGTTTGAACTACGCTGCTTACGAATCGCAAGTCTATCGCGCGTCGCTCGAAGCAATTCCGACCGGACAATGGGAAGCCGCGTATTCGCTCGGCATGGGACCGGTGCTCGCGTTTCGGCGCATCATCCTGCCGCAGGCGTTTCGCATCGCGCTGCCGCCGATGACGAATGACTTCGTGTCGCTCTTCAAAGACACGTCGGTCGCGTTTGCAATCTCAGTTTGGGAGCTCGCCACCGCGTATCGCGAACTGGCGAATGCTTCGGGACAGTTTCTGTTGCTCGGCGTTGCGGTCTCGGCATTCTATCTCGCGATGAGTTTGCCGATGGCGCATCTCGCGCGTTTGCTCGAGCGACGATTGCGCGAGCGTGCGACGGAGCGTGTGGTCGAGGAACCGGAGGTGGCGACGGCATGATCCGCGTGACAGGCTTGCGCAAGCGTTTCGGCAATAGCGAGATCCTGAAAGGAATCGATTTCGAAGTGCCGCCGAAGACGGTGCTCGGGGTGATCGGCGCGTCAGGCAGTGGAAAGTCGACGCTGTTGCGCTGTCTCAACGGTTTGGAGACGATAAATGGCGGCAGCGTCGAGTGTGACAACGTGCGGCTCGAAGCGAATTTGTCGCACGCGGACTATCGCAGGCGCGTTAAAGATCTGCGACTGAAAGTCGGCACAGTCTTCCAGCATTTCTATCTCTTCCCTCACCTGTCCGTGATCGGAAACATCATCGAGGCGCCGGTCCACGTGCTGCGCACGCCGAAGAAGACTGCTGAAGATGAAGCTTACGAGCTGTTGGAATCGGTGGGATTGAAACAGGCGGCGCGGCGTTACCCGGGATCGTTGTCCGGCGGTGAGCAACAGCGTGTTGCGATTGCGCGTGCGCTCGCGATGCATCCGGCGTTGCTGCTGCTCGACGAGCCGACCAGCGCGCTCGATCCACGTCGCATCAGTAGTTTGCGAGCGTTGTTGCGGACTTTTGTGGATCGCGGCCACACGATGATCATCATCTCCCACTCGATGGGATTCCTCGCCGGCGTGTCGGACAATATTCTGTTTATGGAAGGTGGCGTCGTGGTTGAGTCTGGACCAACTGACGAGGTCATGCAGTCGCCAAAGGACGCCCGCACCAAAGACTTTTTATTAACCGCGGATTCTGCGGATTGATGACGGATTTATCAGTGTACTCTGGGACCTGTAGTCGACAGAGTCTCCAGATACTGCTCGAAGCGCGCGCGATCGTCGACGTTGGTGATCTTCGTGCCGAGCAGGTAACCCTGGCCCACGTATGGTCCGGTCAAGCGTTCGCATCTCACCGGGCTCACTTCCATTCCAATCACGCCGCCCGGAATAAGCAGCGACAGATTCAAACGGTTCCCGCCGCTACAGAATCTTTCGTCGATGATCGTAGACGGTAGCACCATGCCCATGCCGCCCGCGCTCAGATCGTGCGTCCGGCCCAGGAAAACGAGGGACGATTCACAGTTTTGGACGTCGTTATCAAGCAGCGAAAGCGTGGCGGTCAGCTCGACTTCACATCGGACTCTGAGCCTGCGCATTCGGCGTCGTTCAATTGAGGAGGCAATCTTATCCAAGCTGGTCAGTCTTCCTAGTCGGGTGTAATCGAGACCGTTCCCAGAATCCCCAGACAGTTGTTTTATTATCGAGGCCCGAAGTCGGAGGCCGCGCTCTCCGGCTGGCCAGTAGTAGCACGAAACGATAAATTTGTACATGAAAGAAGCTGTAAAACAGAGTTCGGAGTGATGAACCCTGCGGCCTTCCCAGGCAATCTGCAAATTTCGTGTGTCGAATGAGTTAAAGGCTCAATCCGGCTATAATCCCACTTTCTTTAGCCACGAAAAGACGCAAAAAAACACACAATGAAAAAACTCGGAACACTCTTCGTGTTGTTGCTGATACCTGTCACGGTTTTGCCCCAGCAACCCAACCGGAAACTCGCGGCTGAAGTCAGAGCGGAGTTTCTTCACGCCTGGAACGGCTACAAGAAATACGCCTGGGGCCACGACGACCTCAAACCGCTCTCGAAGACGCATCACGACTGGTACGCGCAGCCGCTCCTGATGACGCCCGTCGACGCCCTCGACACGATGATCCTCATGGATCTCGACGACGAAGCAGCCGCGACGAAGCAGTACATCCTCGACAATCTCTCCTTCGATAAAGACATCGAGGTCCAGAACTTCGAGATCACGATCCGGCTGCTTGGCGGACTGCTCACGAATTATCAGCTAACCGGCGACAAGCGCTTCCTGAATCTCGCCGAAGACCTCGGCAATCGACTGCTGCCAGTCTTTAACTCGCCGACCGGAATGCCGTATCGCTACGTCAACCTGAAGACCGGGAAAGTGAGTAAGCCGATCAGTAATCCGGCTGAAACTGGAACGCTGATCGTCGAGTTTGGGACGTTGAGTAAACTCACCGGCAAACCGATATTTTTCGAGAAGGCGAAGCGCGCGCTCGTCGAAACATACAACCGCCGGTCGAAGATCGGTTTGGTGGGCGAGTGGATCAATGTCGAGACTGGTGAGTGGACCAACACTGACAGTCACATCAGCGGCGCGATCGACAGTTATTACGAGTACCTGCTGAAGTGCTCACTGCTGTTCGGCGATTCTGACTGCAAGCGGATGTGGAACGAGAGCATCACGGCGATCAATAAGTATCTCGCGGATGAGATACGTGGCGACTACGAGGTCCAGCTCTGGTACGGACATGCCGACATGAACACCGGTGCCCGGCGGGCGACGACGTACGGCGCGCTCGACGCGTTCTTTCCCGCGGTGCTGGCGCTCAGCGGTGATCTGAAGCGCGCGAAGCTATTGCAGGATTCGTCGTATCGGATGTGGAGGTTCGTAGGCATTGAGCCGGAGGAGTTTGATTATCGCGCGCAAAAGATCACTTCGCCGGGTTATCCGCTGCGACCGGAGATCGTCGAGTCGACTTATTATCTTTACCGCTACACGAAGGATGAGAAGTACAGGTATATGGGCGAGCGTCTCTGGCGCGACTTTGTGAAGCATTGTCGTACCGAGGATGGTTATGCGGCGCTGAAGAATGTCGAGACGAAGGAGAAGACCGACGCGATGCAGAGCTTTCTCTTCGCTGAGACCTTTAAATATTTCTATTTGCTCTTCGCGCCGCCGAGCACGCTCGATCTCGATCGGGTGATCTTCAATACCGAGGCGCATCCCATCAGAAAATTTTAGCCGCGGATCTACGCGGATTGAAAACGCGGATCTGGGCTTAACATTTCTTGACTGCGCAGTTTGTCCCGTCGGCTTAGAATGAGGCTCGAAATGGACACCCAAACCTCCGAACACGTCCTCGTCATCGACGATGACGTCGAGCTCTGTAATCTCGTGTCGCGCTTCTTAGTGCGTGAGGGGTTTCAGATCGACGCAGTAAATGGCGGCGCTCAGGGTATCGAGCGTGCGCTTTCGGGCGACTACGCGCTCGTAGTTCTCGACGTGATGATGCCGGAGATGAGCGGCTTCGACGTGTTGCGCCGCATACGCGCAGAGTCGCCGCTGCCAGTGCTGATGCTGACTGCGCGTGGTGATGCGCTCGATCGTGTGCTCGGACTCGAGATGGGCGCCGACGATTACCTCCCAAAGCCATTCAGTCCGCCTGAGCTCGCCGCACGCATCCGTGCGATCCTGCGACGCGCAAAACCCGGAGTCCCCGTAACGCAAGGAAACACAACGATCGCGATCGGCGAGATCGAGCTCGACTCCGGCGCCCGCGTGGCCCGTCACGGACACCAGCTCATCAATCTCACGACCGTCGAATTCGATCTACTCGAAGCGTTGATGCGCGGCGCGGGCCAGGTGCTCAATCGTGAAAAACTCACGCGCGACATACTCGGTCGCGAATTTTCACCGTTCGATCGCAGCATCGACACACACGTCTGTAACCTGCGCAAAAAGATTGGTCCATTGCCTGACGGTACCGATCGCATCAAAGGCGTGCGCGGCATCGGTTATCTTTACGCGCTCCCGCATCGTCCACGGGCCTGAACGCAGATGCGTACTCTGTTTCTAAAAATCTTTTTCTGCTTTCTGGTGGTCATCGTGCTCGTGGGTACGTCGCTGGAAACGTCGGCGCTGCTCGCACGCTTCTACGAAGATCGCTGGCAGGTGACACTGCACAGCATCATGCCGATGGAAGCAGAGAAAGCAGCGCGCATGTACGAGGCAGAAGGGCCTGACAAACTGCGCGACTACCTCGACGATCTACAGAGCAAAAAGACTGTCAGGTTCTACTTCTTCGACGAGGAAGGTGAAGCGCTACTCAATCGACCGGCGCCACCCGTCGTGCAAGAGATTGCGAGAAACAAGAAAGCGATGGAAAGGATCGCTGCACAGGGACTTTCGGCAGTCAGTGTTCGCCAGGGCATCGCCGTGCGACAAGTCACCGCTCCGAGTGGGCGCAAGTACAGCCTCGCGTTTCAAACTTCTCCAAGTACACTCGTGCCGCTGTCGGAGGCGATCGGCAGTCATCCGTACCTGCGTCTCGGTGTGATCACTCTAATTGCGATCGGTTTGTGTTTGGTGTTGACGCTTCACATCACGCGGCCGCTCGGCAAACTGCGCGAGGCAGCGAGCGATATTGCTGAAGGTCGATTGAAAACGCGTGTCAAACCCGCGATCGGCAGACGGCACGATGAGATCGCACTGCTCGGCGATGACTTCGATCGCATGGCGGAGCAGATCGAGCGGCTTGTTACGGCGCAGCGAAATCTTCTTGGCGACGTTTCACACGAGCTGCGCTCGCCGCTTGCGCGGCTGATCGTGGCGCTGAGTCTTTTGAAGCACGGGCAAGGCGAAGAAGCGATCGAGTATCAAAGCCGGATCGGCATCGAGGCCGAGCGTCTCGACAAGCTGATCGGACAACTGCTGACGTTGACGCGAATCGACAGCGGTGTCGATTCAAACCTGCGCGAGACGTTTGACCTCGCGAATCTCGTGCAGGAAGTGGTAGCCGATGGCGACTTCGAGGCGCGCGCGCAGGATCGATCGGTGCGATTCCTTGCGAATGAGAGTTGCGCGATAACGGGCGTGGCCGAGCTGGTCCGGAGCGCGGTCGAGAATGTGATTCGAAACGCGGTACGTCACACTGCGCCGGGAACCACAGTCGAGGTCACGATGGAGCGACAGAGCAGATCGATCCTGTTACGTGTGCGCGATCATGGACCAGGCGTGCCGGACAGGATGTTAGCGGACATCTTCCTGCCGTTTCACCGTGCTAACAATCATTCAAATGGCGCGGGGCTCGGTCTAGCAATCACAGATCGCGTCGTGAGAATGCACGAAGGCACGATCCAGGCGTACAACGCACGTGAAGGCGGTTTAGTGATCGATATCAAACTACCAGTTTTAGCCGCGGATCTTCGCGGATAAACGCGGATTATTTGTACTCCACTCCTAAATTCTCAAACAGAAACGCATAAATATCTCGCGTCTGCTCGATCGATTTAGTCGTGTTGCTGGCGCCGTGCGCGGAGTTTGTGTCGACGCGGATCAGGATCGGGTTTGATCCACCCTGCGCCGCCTGCAACGCCGCTGCATACTTGTAGTTGTGCGCTGGAACAACGCGGTCGTCGTGATCCGCAGTCGTGATCAACGTCGACGGATACTTCACACCCGGCCGCACGTTGTGTATCGGCGAGTAAGCATACAGCGCCTTGAACTCAGCTTCATTTGCTTCACTCGAACCGTAGTCAGCGATCCAGTTCCAACCGATCGTGAACTTCTGAAAACGCAGCATGTCCATCACTCCTGCCTGTTCGATCACAGCGCGAAACAGCTCGGGACGTTGATTCGAAACTGCGCCCACAAGTAATCCACCATTCGAGCCACCCTGAATCGCGAGCTTGCTCGACGACGTGTACTTGTTCGCGATCAACCACTCGGCTGCGGCGATGAAGTCGTCAAAAACATTCTGCTTCTTCAGCTTCGTGCCCGCCTCATGCCACTTCTCGCCATACTCACCACCGCCACGCATGTTCGCCGACGCGTATACGACGCCCTGTTCGAGCAGCGCGAGTCGCAGCGAGCTGAAGTTCGGCGCGGTAACAGAGTTGAAACCGCCGTAACCGTAAAGCACCGTCGGGTTGGCGCCGTTGAGTTTCAGTCCCTTCTTGTAGACCAGAAACATCGGCACGCGCGTGCCGTCTTTGCTGTTGTAAAAGATCTGTTTGGTCTCGTAGTTCTCGGGTTTGAATCCGGGAATATCGATGGTGCGAAAGACTGTCGATTTCTTTGTCGCGATGTCGTACTTGTAAATCGTCGAGGGGAAATTGAACGATACGAAGCTGTAGTAAACGTACTTGTCGTCTTTCAAACCACCGAGGCCAGTCACGCTTCCCAGACCCGGCAACACGATCTCGTTTTCAAGCTTGCCATCGAGACTAAACACATACGCGTGCGAGGCGACGTCCTTGCGCCATGAAGCGAAGAGTTTGCCACCGGCAGTGCCGACGCCCTGAAGCGGCTCCGCTCTTTCCGGCAACACGGTCTTCCAGTTTTTCTCGTCAGGGTTCTTTGGATCGACGAGGACGACGCGCTCGTTCGGTGCATTTTTGTTCGTACTGATCAGAAGCTTGTCGCCGACGTTGTCAACTACATCAAAACTATCGTCACCGATCTCTGCGACGATTGGAGAGAACTCGGTCTCACCTTTCGACAGATCTTTATAGAACAGCGCATTCCCGTTCTTGCCTTTTCCTCGATCTGAAACTGAGAGGATCAGGAAGCGTTCGTCTTCAGTGGTGTCGACGTTATGGAAACGCTGCGGGTTCTGTTTGTCTTCATAAACGAGAACGTCGTGAGATTGCGGCGTGCCGACCTTGTGGAAATAGACGGTATGAAATTCGTTTTTGGTGGTGAGTTCCTTGCCCTTCGCCGGCTCGGGATAGCGGCTGTAGTAGAAGCCATCGCCCTGCCACGAGACTCCTGAAGACTTCATCCACTTGATTTCGTCAACGAGCTTGTTGCGCGTGCCGACTTCCATGACGTTGAGCGTGAGCCAGTCAGAACCGCCTTGCGCGATGCCGTAAGCTAGATACTTGCCGTCTTGCGAAAGCGAGAAGGTTCTCAGCACTGAAGTGCCGTCGGACGAGAACTTGTTCGGATCGATAAAGACTTCGGGCTTACCGTTCTCGCCTTTTTGAATGTAGTAGACGTTCTGGTTTTGAAGGCCGTCGTTCTTCGAGAAGAAGTAAGTGTCGCCGCGATGAAAAGGCGCGGTGTAACGCGGGTAGTTGTAGAGCTCGGTCAGACGTGCTTTCAGCTTCTCGCGAAAAGCGATTTTGTCGAGGTAGCTGAACGTCAAGCGATTCTGCTCGTCGACCCAGGCTCTCGTCTCGGCGGAAGTCTCGTCTTCGAGCCAGCGATACGGGTCGTAAACCTTCGTCCCGAAATAGTCGTCGACTTGCTCGACCTTCTTAGTTACGGGATAGACGATCTTGGGATCGTTTGTAGACGAGCGGGGCGCCAGGTTTTGCGCGCTCGAGTGCGGGAAAAACGGCAACGAAAGGGCAGCCGCGACAAACAATGCCGCCAACAGGATTCTGGGCTTATTCATATTTTTCTTATCTCCGCAGGCAGGAATTTGGAAGGAAATCTTAATAAACCAGCGGCCAAAGTTCAAACCAGAGCATTAGCCACGGATTGCGCGGATCTGTGACGGATCCGTCCTTGTCCGCGTTAATCCGTGGCTGATACAATCTGCCCAATGTTTATTCCACTCGAATCACGCGCGAACCTCTTCGCTGACTAGTCTTCGTATCGTTTTCATAGTCAATTTTTCCACTGTTATTGGGCCCTTCTTTAAAGGAGTGAAAAATGTCTACCACAGTACTCGCAACACCCAAGCGCCCCGAGATCAAGACCGAATTGCCCGGTCCAAAAGGAAAGAAGATCGTCGAAGCAGATGCACAGTTTGTTAACCCATCCTACCCGCGGCCGTCGTTTAAGCTCGTCGCCGAGCGTGGCAGCGGGGTTTGGGTCGAAGACGTTGACGGCAACATCTTTCTCGACTGCAACGCCGGCGTCGCTGTCTGCTCGACTGGTCATTGCCATCCGGAAGTCGTGAAAGCGATTCAGGAACAGGCGGCACAACTGATTCACATGTGCGGTACCGATTACTACTACCGTCACATGCCGCAGCTCGCCGAGAAGCTCGATGCGATCGTGCCCGTGAAGTCGCCGACGCGAACGCACTTCGCAAACAGTGGTACTGAGGCAGTCGAGACGGCGCTGAAGCTCGCGATGCATGCGACTGGTCGTGAGAAGTTCATCGCGTTCTTCAACAGTTTTCACGGACGCACACTCGGTTCACTGTCACTGACATCTTCAAAGGCTGCGCAGCGCAAAGGTTTCAAGCGCCAGGCGCTCGACGTTGTGCACGTGCCTTACCCGAACGAGTTTCGCAATCCATTCAGCGCTGCTGACTGTGGTGATGGTGGAGCGGGACAGGGCGCGCTCAACTGGATCGAGGAGCGTTTGTTCAAGACCACGACGCCGCCTGAAGAAGTCGCGGCGATCATCGTTGAGGCTGTGCAAGGGGAAGGTGGTTACGTGCCTGCGCCGAAAGATTTTCTGAAGGGACTGCGGCGTATCTGTGATGAGCACGGGATCCTGCTGATCGTGGATGAAGTGCAATCGGGAATGGGTCGCACCGGGAAGATGTTTGCGTGTGAGCATTACGATGTTCAGCCGGACATTGTGTGTATCGCGAAAGGCATCGGATCGGGTTTGCCGATCGGTGCGTGCGTCGCGCGCGCGGACGTGATGGACTGGAAACCGGGCGCACATGCGTCGACGTTTGGTGGCAATCCGGTGTGTATTGCGGCGGCGTTGAAGACGATCGAGTTGCTCGAGGGCGGGCTCGTTAAAAACTCGGAAGAAGTCGGTGCATACCTGAAGGAAGGTCTCGTAAAGCTTCAGCAGAAGCATGACTGCATCGTTGACGTGCGTGGGTTTGGAATGATGCTCGGCGTTGAGTTTGAGAATGCGGAGCTGCGTGATCTGATTGAAACGGCGTGCTTCGAACGCGGCTTGATCATCCTCGGAGCCGGGTCGAGCACCATCCGTTGGTCACCGCCATTAATACTGACGAAAGAGAATGTGGATGTAGCGCTGGAGATTTTCGATGAGGCAATAACGGCGTCCGTATAGGTTTCTCACGCGGCGGCGCAACGGCGCAGCGCTGGATTCGCCGTTGCGCCGCTGCGCCGCTGCGTGAGAAATCTACTGCAACTTCTCCGAGATCTCGATCATTCTTGCCCGCAGACGTTCTTCGTCGACATCAAGCACTCGCCCGTTGCGATAGACCTCACGACCTGCGACAACCGTCAAGATCACATCTCGTCCCGATGACGCGAAGATCAACGCTGCGATCGGATCGTAGCTCGGTAGTTGATGCACGCCTGTTAACGACACCACCGCGAGATCGGCCAGCGCGCCCTCACTCAATCCGCGACCAAACGCCGCCACTCGCAGCGCATCCGCGGCCGGCACGAATCCGCCGCCGGCTCGAGCCATGAGCGTCGCGAAACGCGCTTCTTCGAGAATGTCGCAGGTATTGTTGCTCGCTACCGAATCACTACCAAACCCCACCGCGATCCCTGCCTCCAAAAACCTCGCAAACGGCGCGCGCCCGTGCCCGAGCTTCGCATTCGACTTCGGACAGTGCGCAACCTTCGTCTCAGTCGCCAGCAACATCTCGATATCACGATCATCGACACGAATGCAGTGCGCCAGCAACGGCTTAACGTCGAGCACGCCGACCTGCTTCAAGTACTCAATCGTCGAAACACCGCGCGCTTTCCACTCAATCGCGCGCAGAGCCAACCCTTCAGCAAACACGCCACAACCTTCACGCACAAACTGATCTTCCGCCGCCGACTCAGCGGCATGCATCATCAACGGCACACCCTCAGTGGTTGCGTATTCCGCGATCAATTCGAGTTGCGCTCCACAGACTGTGTACGGCGCATGCGGTGAAACACCAACCCTCGTGAGCTCGTTCTGGAGCGTGCGCATCTGATCCACCTTCGACTGTAGCTCCTCGAAGTTTTCCTTTGCACGGCGGGCGTCCGGACCAAACGACTCCTGGTAAACAACTCCGCGCAAACCGACGTCGCGCAGCGCCATCATGCTCATCATCCCCGCATCGCTTGCATCACCAACACACGTGATTCCCGCTCGCGCTGCTTCACAGGCGCCCCACGTCGCCGACACACGAATGTCATCGGCAGTCATCAACTCGTGCCGCGCTACCGTTAGCTTTCGCAGCCACGCAAAGAAATCAGTCTCCTCTTTTTCGAGATAGCTGCGCATCGCGGTGAGCTCGAGATGCGTGTGAAGATTGATGAGACCGGGAAGAATTATCGCCTCGCCGAAAGATTCAACCTTGAACTCAGGAAACCTCTCGACGATCTCCGCCCGCGGACCAACACCGGCGACGCGTTGCCCCTCGACCGCGACAGCACCGTTCTCGATCGGCGCCGCCGACACCGGAACGACCCAACGCGCCGAATAGATAGTCGTCATTTGCTCGAACTCTTCGCGCTCTTGAGCTGCCGGTAGCGTTCCATGATTGAAATCACATAAGCGCGCGTCGAAGGAATGTCAATGCGATTGATAAACTCCGCGCCCGTTTGCGTGTTTCCCGGCGGGTCGGAACGACTCCACTCGACCGCGCGACTTGGACCAGCGTTGTAAGCCGCGACCATGCGCGTCTCGACTTCAGGCACGTCGCGAAACTGCGCGTAGATCTTTTCGAGATACCAGCAACCAATCCGGATGTTTCGCTCAGGATCCTTGAGGAAGTTTTGCGGATCGGCCTGCATCTGATTTTGGAAATCGCGGATGCCTGTTTCGGTGGCCCACTCGCGCCCCACGACCGGCGTAACCTGCATCAGACCGATCTCGCCGTCTCGACCGATCTTCCACGGGCTGAAGTAGGTCTCTTCGTAGATGATGCTCCAGACCAGATCCGGATCGACGCGATAGATCGCTGCCTGGGTTCTGATCAAGGCATCGTAGCGATGAATCCAGTAACTATTGAAGAAGTAGACGGCTAGCAGGATGGTGAGGGCTAGGAGAATAACGACAATGACACGTCTCACTAGTTTCTTCTTCTCAGTCCACTCCAGAAACTGGCGCGTGTGCAGGAGAAATCGACGCCCTCATATCGCGAACGCAGGGCGTGCTCGTCGATCACGTGTCCCTGAAGCCAAACTTCCGCTTCGAGCATCGCACCCACACTCAACTCACCACGCAGCGCGCGCCGGTTGACGAGCACTTCGAGTTTGATGCGTTCGAGATCGAGATGAATCCAGAAGAGCTCGCCGCCGGACAGCGGATTTCTCAACGGCTTGAACGCGATCACACGACCCGACAAACTCCAGTCGTTCTCATGTGCGGCTCGCGCAGGTGCAGCTTTCTCGAGGGGTGTCCAGCGCGTCTTCCCCTTCCCGCGCAGCACACGCGCGCGATACGCCAGACCGCAAAGACCGATGTGCAACTCCTGCTCGCCGAAACCGGCTGGACCAACTTCGGTAAGGTTCTGCAATTCGAAGAGCACTTCGCAGTCAGTTCCTTCACGATAGCCGTGAATGACTGCCTCGCCTTCTTCGTCGTATTCCGTCAACGCCCACGGCGCGATCTTCTGAACGTAACGAGCGCGAAATCCCGGACGACAGTCGGCGTAGAAAAGATCGCCACTGCCCGACTCGTAGAGGACGGTCCAAACTTCGAGCCCTTCTCCCAATTTCCAACAGCGACCGTGCAAGACAGCGCCGCGTCTGCTGAGCTGCGTGGGCTCACCCTGATCACCTGCCCGCTCCGCTAGGTAGTTGAAAGCCTTCTCGCTCGAAACTTCCAAACCGATCGTTTCAAAAGTTGGATTCATCATCAGTTATCGGACATTATTACGCGCTGCGCTTTCGCTGTCTATGCTTCACGGGTTTGCCGTTGCCGGTTTCAGCTCGCGGTGCGCGTGTTCTGAAACCACGAATGACGCGTTGTGGACCATGCGACGGCTGCACTCCGGAGCGGACCATCTCCGCAAAGAGATCGACATCATAGTCAGCCTCACGCGACATCTCTTCGCGAATGTTGTGTAGCACTTCTAAAAATTTTGGACGACGATACATATCAACTAACTTGCTCGGTTGCCTCCGAAACTAAAAACTCCGGCGTCACGATCATCGGTACATAAAATCCCGCGGCCGTATTGAACAACCGGATGCGCGCCTGTCGTCGCACGTTCGCGAGATGACCGAAGTTCCACGTTACCAGATAATCGATTTTGTGAAATGATGCAATCGCAACGTGCAGCGCGTCGGCAATGTATTTGCGATGAAAGATACCGCGCGCGATATAACCCTCGGCGAGAATCGCCGCCTCTTCAGTCAGATCAACCTGTTCGAGATTGCTGATCAGTTTCAAGTACGACGTGCGATGCGGTTCTTTCAAACGAGACAGCTCCGACGACACGAGCGGGGAAACCACCGCGCGATAGTCAGGCATCTCGTGCTCCCACCATCTGATCGTCAAGTCACGCCGAAACGGCTCACCGTTATCGAGGTAAGCGCCAATCACGGATGTCTCCAGGTAAAGAGCTTGCTTCATGGAGTTACTACCACTTCCGGATTGAGAATCTCGACGCTCTTCGGTTTCTGATTCAAAGGTTCTAAACGCATTGCTCCCCTTGCAAAGTCAAAATAGATGCGGAAGTGCCGCAGGAAGTTACCACCTAAGATGCCGCTCTGCGTGAAGCCGGCAGTCTCATTCACCGGCTCCAGATCGAGCACCGCTGCATTGATCTTTTCCATTCGGCTCAAACCCAAACTCAGCCGCGGCAGTTGCAACAGCTTCACGTCTTCCGTCACACCAGCAGCTCCAAAGACGCGCATCTTCGAAGGCTGCAACAAATCGAGAAGCTGCTCCTCCTGCGAGAATTTCTCCGAAATCACGGTGATGCTCGCCGCCGTGTCAATTATAAAATTAACGTTCTTATCGAAACCGTCAAGTCCGACTTCGCCACTCAGGAATCCGCTCGACGTTGTTCGCAGTGGAACTTCAACGGACCCATCGTTCGGCGATGCGGGAATCAGCGCCTGATAAGGTTGCTGTGGACGCACTGTGGTCCATGCTTCCACTTCTTCCGTCTGCTGTTGTCGCACCAAAGACATGCGTCTCGTGCCGTAGTCGATCGAAGTGAGAAACTTCGCGACCACCGACAGTCCCAAATACCCGTCAACGGGAATGTGACTGTCGAAGAACTTTCGAATATAGACCGGCACGTTCGAAATCTTCGAATTACCGATCTCGATCGACTCCAAAAAGCCATAGACGATCTCAAACTTACCACCACCACCGACTGCACGCGCAAGACCGCCCTTTGCCACCGGCTTGATGCCGAGACGTTTCGCAGTCTGTTCGGAAACTACCGACATACCCGAGCCGGTGTCGAGCACGAACTTGAGCGGTTGCTTCTGCCCATTGACTCGCACCTCGATCACGGGACGATTGTCAGTTGCTTCAAACTGAACACTGGAACGATATCCACCACTCGGCACGTAAAGCGAACCCTGGCGGCCGAGATAGCGGAGGAAGTCGATCAACCCGACGATGCGAGCCCGGCGATCGAAATCAGTCTTCGGTGCGATCACAAGAAAGCGCTCGTATGCGTCGGCAGCTTCTTTGTACTTCTCACTTCGCGCCGCAGCCTGGCCCAGGTTGAAAACGTAGTCGGGCTCGTCAGGATCCATGCTGGCTGCTTTGCGGAGTGCTGGTAGAGCGAGTGGCAAACGGTTCTCGTAAAGGTCGACCATCGCGAGGCCCGCGACTGCGAGCGCTTCATTCTCATCGAGGGCGAGCGCCGTTTTGAACTCTTCAACCGACAGGCGAAATTCTCCAGCGCCGAGAATCGCCGAGCCAAGGAGAGCATGGGCGCGCGCGGAGAGTGGATCGGCCATGATCACGCGGGCGGCGTTGTCGTAAGCGCCCTGCAGGTTTCTCTGCTTCAGCAAGGCAAAGCTCAAACCCAGTCGAGCATCGTTATCGTGTGCGTCTTTGCCGAGCAGGTCGCGAAAGATCTTCTCCGCCTCGGTGTAGTCGCCTTTGCGTACGGCACGATAGCCCTTGTTGTAAGCCTTCTTGTCAGCCTTCGCAGTGGCAGTCATACCGGCAAAAGCAAAACAAAGCACCAAGGCGGCCACGCTAAAGGCCGCCGTCCGCAAAAAATGCTTCTTGTGATTACCTTGCATGATTCACACCTTAATAGTGATCAGCTTTTTAGTTTAACTCCCGCAGCGGCGCAACGGCGCAATGGAAGAGCGCTGCGCCGTTGCGCCGCTGCGGGAGCTATTTCAAGATCTCTCCTGTCTTCATGGACCAGAGAACCAGATCGAGCTCGTCGAAATCTATGCCGACGTCGCGAGCGAAACCGGCCAGTTGCTGTTCAACTTCGAGGTACTTCCTTCGCGTTGAAGGTGGCCTGGCTGAGTCGATCACTCCGATTTCAGCCAAACAGCGCATCACGTGTTTATCAAGAATCGCGTGACCTTTGACGCCGATGTTTCGGAGAAAGTGGCTGGCCTCTTTGTAACCCAGTCCTTTGACCTGCTTGTCCTGCGCCAGCCAGTCGCGACGTTCCAACGGATCTGAGAACGAGCGCAAACGCTTTCGCAACGCCATGCCGCAGTCGGCGTGAAAGTAATTTCTGGTACTGACAATGTAACGCGGTCGCGCCACGGGGAAACGATGTGCGCCTGCTTTCTTCAACGCGGCGGTCATCGCGTCCGAGTCGCCTTTGAGCAACAGTGGTCGCACGGCGTCGACTGAATTCAGTCCCATGCGCGCCGAAGCACCGGCAGTGAAAATGCAGTAGGCTAGTTCTTCCCAGAGCCTGGCGTCCGATCCGTTGCGCCAAACATCCTGAAACTCACGGAGCCTTTTCCGAATCTCTTTGCGTCGCGCTCTGTGAGTGGCGACTACGCGTTCAACTGTGACGGGTTCTTGATTGCGTTGCACTGTAGTTTGTCAATACGGCGATTCTATGAGCCTGCCGGAATCATTGTCAACGATATGGCTAGATTCTGGTATGATGCTTTTGCGGCAACCCCGCCGCGTCTTGCATCCCTCACTTAGCTGCTATGCATCAAAAGCCCGAAGTGAACTATGACGTTGAGATCTGCAAATAATTTCAGAGTGAGTTGGCTGATCGGCGTTGTCCTTTTTCTGGCTTCAACCACGTTCGCACAGGTTCCGGTTGACAGCCCGTCTCCATCACCATCTCCATCGCCAACACAAACTGCGCGGCCGCTCTACGGCTTGCAGGGCGTGCTGATCGAAACACTCGACGGCAAGGTTGTCGCTTCGCAATCTGAGAACGAACAGTTTAACCCCGCGTCGGCAATGAAACTCGCCACCGCACTCGTGGCGCTTCGGACTCTCGGTCCCGACCACCGCTTCGCCACCGGCGTTTGGACTGACGGCGTACTCGACAAAGCAACGGGCGTCATCAACGGCAATCTCTACATCTCCGGTCGCGATCCTTCGTTTCACTACGAGCACGGCGTGCTGCTGGCGCGTGAGTTGAACAAACTCGGCATCAAGCAGGTCAGCGGGGATCTGTTCATCGCGCCAGGCTTTACGATGAACTTCAGCGCCTCCGCGATACGCTCTGGAGAACGTCTCTACGACACGCTCGATTCAACCATCCGCAGCGCCGAAGCCATGCGCTCGTGGAACTATGAGCGAACCCTGCTCAACGATCGCGCCAGTTTGGAAACAGTGCCAAGCGTAGCCGTGATGGGTGGAGTCGACGTTGCGCCGGTTCCCCCCACCGCAAAACTTCTGTTGACGCAGAGGTCTAGCAAGCTCGTAGACATTCTCAAAGTGCTCTTGTGCTATTCGAACAACTTCATGGCCGAGCGGATTGGCGAAGCACTCGGCGGTCCTGAATCCGTCAGGCAGCAGCTAACGATTCAGCTCGGTCTCGGGCCTGATGAGTTGCGCATTGCTTCGCTGAGTGGACTCGGCGTCAATCGCATCTCGCCGCGCGTGATGATGAAGATCTATCGTGCGCTGCGTGTGGAGTTAAATAAACACGGGCTGGTGCCGTCAGCGATCATGCCCGTGGCTGGGATCGATCCGGGCACGCTCGAGGATCGCTTTACTGGTCTGACATGGCGCGGCAGCGTCATCGCTAAAACGGGCACACTGGTTAGAACAGACGGCGGCGCGAGCTCTTTAGTCGGCCAGATGCAGGCGGCGAATGGCGAGATACTTTTGTTTGTGATCATGAACCAGCGAGGCAGCGTCTCGCGCTTCCGTGAGAATCAGGATTATCTCGTGATGCTCACGCAAAACACGCGTGGCGGGCCAAAGCCATTCACCTACAAACCGTTGATGCTCACGATGCAACTCTCTCACACCGAAAGCACGGTTGCAGGCAGTGAGGAGTACGAGCCACCCTCAAGATCCAACGATCAAGAATAAAAAGTGCGCCCCGTCATCCGAAGATGGCGGGGCGCTTTACCGTCCAACTGCGGTCAGGGCGTGCGGCACCGCAACCACCGTGGACGATTCTCGTTGTCCGAATTTAGTTAAAGGATTAAAGCGCGCGAGGTTCCAGACTGAAGAAATATTGCGGCTAAAAACTAATATTCGCGGACGCCCTTGACCGAATGGCCGCCGACCGACTTCGCTTTGTCGACCGCGTCACTGCTGTACTGGATATTCGACGTACCGCCGCCGGATGTATCGAAGACTGGCGCGCCAAACTGGTCCGTATCCGCGCCGCTTGTAGGAAACTTCGCGACGAACATCGCGCCAAAGATGTCTCCGTGGCCGCCACCGCTGCGGTAAACCTCGCCTGAACCAAGCACCATGATCACGCCGTTCCACTGGAAGTTTCCGTTGAGCGTGAGTTTGCCGGTCACGATCAGAGTTCCCTGCCCCGTCGGACTGCCCGGCCCGAGCGTGAGGTCGCCGTCAATAAAGGTATAGACGCCATCCGGATTGCTGGCGCCAAGACCCGCTTTGCTGGCGATAGCCTCCGCAGCAGTGGGGAAATATCGTCCCTGATTGATGGCTGCCTGCTTCATTCCCTCGCTGCCATACAGAAACTCTCGCGCGCTCGCGACGTCCTTAAGAAAACTGGGTGTGTTGTCGCTGCCCAGAACCGCTGGGTCGCCGGGCTCCACATTCGGCCCACTACCACTGCAATTACTTCCGTCCGGGTTACAACCATCAATAACGTTGTTCACCCGCTGCTTGTCAGCATCACTAATCGCAACTGCTGAAATTGTTCCGCCACCCGAGACATCCACACCTGACGTCGAGGTCACATTACTGCCACCGAGATTGAAATTGATCGGATTTCCCGAACCGTTCGGCAATGTGACCGTCGCCTTCACGTCATACTCGAGCGTGTAACGATTAACCACGACCTCCATGTTCTTGCGACTGTCTCGCGGTCCTAATCCCGTTACACGAATCCGAAGACGTTCCGGCTTGTAGTTGGCAAACACCGGGTCGTTACACCACGAGGCACTATTCTGTTGATCGGGATCGAGGATCGAAGTGACCTGGAATTTCGTGCTGCCGTCGGAAGTAACGTTGATGTAGCCTCCGGCGGTCGTGGCCGTCGTGGTCCATAGAGCCGGCGTACACACGACATTGCGAAACGACGCGCGCGTGCCGGAAGGACTCGAATCAACGTTTCCACGCAAGACTTCCAGCGTCTTGGCAATGCCTGCTTCCGCCGCGTAGTAGGCTTGCATCTCCGCCGTCGAGTCGCGCGCGGTGATACCCGTCATCGTCGAAGTCAGAATCAAGATTCCACCGGCAGCCAGCAACAGCATTGAAAGAAGGACCGCCGTGATCAGCGCGGCGCCACGTTCGCCGGCGCGGCTTTGCTTTTGTGTTTTCATGATTCTAGTAGCTCCAGAGATCTGAATTGCGCAGGGTGACGTCGGAACACAGCAGCACCGAGTAAGGCGGTTGATAACCGGCCTGGCCCGGAGTTCCGATTGCGTCCAACGTAACCGAGATCGCTATGACGATGTATTTCGCACTGGCCGGATTCACTTCAGCCGCCGACGCGCCGGTGATGTCCGATCCGCCTGGCGGCGCGACGTAAGTCACTTTCTGATCGAAGTAATGAATGTTCATGCCGTCGATGCGGTTCGCGAGCACCGTGCTGCCGCTTCCATACTGATCGTGTCGGGCCAGGTACATCGTGTTGTCGGCTGTGTTGATGAAGTAGGTGATGTCTTCGCCTGCGTCTTGGACGTTGGCTCGCGAGTTGTCAGTAACTGACGGGTCGTAGTCGTAGCGATTGAGATTTGCGCGGACGCGAATCTCGTTTAATGAAGAATCCGCGGCGACGAGGCCGTTGCCCGTCATGTTGAATCCCGCATTCGCGATTTCGCGCGACATGATGTTGAGCGCACGTTGCGTGTCGGCGAGGGCGTCGGACTTTTGATTTTCACGACTGCGCACGCGCAGCGCATTCGCGAGTAGAGTCGTGGCGGCAGTCATCAACGCCATCGTGATCACCATCGCGATGAGAAGTTCGAGAATAGAGAAACCGCCGCTCGTGTTCTTGTTGTTCAACGAACTCATAAAATTCCTCGCTAATAGATGCCGGTAACCTGTGTCGATCGTTGGGTAGTAATGGTGACTGTTTCGAATGCAGTAGCTGCTCCCTGCGGCGTCACGTTAACCTGAATACGCTTCACAGTAGGCGCGCCTTCATCCGGATTTCCCGCCGGCACCACGCTCAAGTCCGTGATGATTGTGGTAATCACGTACGGGCGTCCTGCGTTTGTTACTGTCTCGTTAACCGGAACGCTCGTTTGTGCGAGGCCGCCATCTGGATATGAATAGTTCAAGGTTCGTGTTTGCGTAGTGAACGGTATGGTCCGCAGCCATTCCATTCGTTTCTGCGCGATCGCCATTGCGAGCTCGCGATCGTCGGCACGGCTGTTCGCCTGGATCGCATACGTGAACAGCGAAGCGATGCCGAGTCCGATGATCATGAGTACAACCATCGCGATCGCGGCTTCGAGAAGCGTAAACCCTCGCTGCGCGCTATCAATTTTACGGTTGGTAATTTGACGATGCATGAGTTCCGCCACCTTAGTTGCTTACATTCACTTTGAGTTGTTGCGTCGATCCGCATGACGGCTCTGCCGCAACATTGACGATGAACGAACCGCGGTTTCCGGCGCCGTTCTTCGTGGTGACGGTGATCACGCTCGATCCGCTGCCGTCGATGCGTAGCAGCGATACTCCAAGAACGAGGCTGTTTCCGTTTCCGGCTATCGAGGCGCTGATAATGCGGGTTCCTGTGCCATTTACCATCGTAAACACCGCCGATCCGCTTTTCTTCGCTGCGTCACTCTGGCTCAAGTTCAGCTCGATCGGGCTGATCGCTGAAGTGCACTGCGCAGACGGCGATGGTGACGGTGATGCACTCGGCGTTGGTGTCGCTGTGGGTGTTGGGGTTGGGTTTCCGTTGTTGCCGTTTCCATTCCCGTTATTGCCGTCGTTACCATTGCCGTTGCCATTGCCGTTCGGTGTCGGAGTCGGGGTCGGTGTTGCTGTAGGTGTGGGTGTTGGTGTTGCTTCCGGGTCTCCTCCCTGTTCCTGAGGTGGAGTTGCAGTCGGGTAAGGCGTTGGAGTCGCAGTCGCATCGACGTCACCAGTAACTTCAGCAATCTCGACTGGCGGAATAAGTTGATCCGGAAAATGTTGTTCGCCGACGGTGATGTCGCCTGAGCCTGAGACGTCAACCGGAAGATTACGCTCGAGGTACTCGCTGTGTACCTGGAACACCCATGCTTCCGTAATTCTGCCGCGCCAGTCGAAAGTCACTCTTTTAGCGGCGGTGTCGAAAGTCAGTCCGGATTCGAGATCGAAGGTACGCGTCTCTAATACGCCCGAGCCGTAATCCATGGTGACCGAGTATTGGGTTGAGCCTGGTCCAAAAGTTTCAATGTACGATTCCTGGCCCGTGGCGGCATGGCGCCGGATTGAGTCTGCGCGTGCCTTCTCGATGTAGGTCGCAAACAGGCGGGCGGAGTTCTGAAGACGAAACTCCGCGCGCGCGGTTCTGATCCCGAGCACGCCGCCGGTCGAGACGACTGCGATGATCGCGAGCGTCACAACCATCTGCGTGATGGTGAACCCGCGCTGTTGCGTCGTTGTTCTGCTATTGGGTTTCATTTACGCGAATACCTCCGACAGGCCAATCCTTGGTCCAGCTTTGGCAAGCGCCGTTCCGGGGATTTTTACCGCGCATTTGTTGAAGTTTCCAATTGTTGGGCCAGGCGTGAATGGCAGGCTGTTACTTTAAGTGACACGAATAGGAAGTCAGATTCCTATAAGCAAATCCGTCATTAATCCGTATAATCCGTGGCTAATGTCCGATATCCTACTGGTCGAAGATAAAGACAGCCTCCGTCGCGTACTCCGATTGACCCTCGAGAATGCCGGATACACCGTTGCGGAAGCCGACGACGCCCGCGCGGCCCTCAACGAAATCGCAAACGCCCGTCATCGTCTCGTGCTCACTGACCTGCGCATGCCAAACGGCTCAGGCCTCGACGTACTGCGCGCCGCGCGTGCCGCCGATGCCGACGTGCCGGTAATAGTCATGACTGCTTTCGGCTCGATCGACGAAGCCGTGCAAGCCATGAAAGACGGCGCTCACGACTTTCTCCAGAAACCAGTCGATTCGAATCACTTGCTATTGCTGGTCGAGCGCGCGCTCGAACAGGCGAGACTCCGAACTGAGAACGTGCTGCTGCGTGAAGAGTGGTCTCGTCGTTACGGCTTTCCACGCATACTCGGCGAGTCGGAAGCGCTCAAACGATCCGTCGGCGAAACTCAGCGCGTCGCGCAAACGGAAGCCACCGTCTTGCTGCTCGGTGAATCGGGCACCGGCAAGGAACTCTTCGCACGCGCGGTCCATCATCTTTCAGCCCGCCGCGACCAGCCTTTTGTAGCGATTAATTGCGCTGCGATTCCCGAGACGCTGATCGAGAACGAGTTGTTCGGTCACGAGCGTGGCGCTTTTACAGGTGCGAGCGACCGGCGGCAGGGCAAGTTTGAGCTCGCGTCAGGTGGCACTGTGTTTCTCGACGAGATAGGTGAGTTGCCGCTCGCCGTCCAGGGAAAACTGCTTCGTGCGATCGAGGAAAAGGTCGTCGACCGGATCGGTGGACGTGCGCCCGTTGCAGTGGATGTGCGTGTGGTCGCCGCGACGAATAAAGACTTGAAAACGGCGGTAGATAACGGGCAGTTTCGTGGCGACTTGTTCTTCCGGCTCGCAGTCTTTCCGATCGAAGTGCCGCCGTTGCGTGAGCGAGGTGACGATATTCTGCTTTTGGCCCGTCACTTCGCGTCAGAAATCGGACGCGAATTGCGCGGCCGTGAAGCGCATTTGAGTCCGGAAGCAATCGAGGCGCTGCAACAGCATCATTGGCCCGGCAACGTTCGCGAGCTCGAGAATGCGATCGAGCGTGCCTGCATCATCTCGGATTCACTCGTACTCCAGCCCGGCGACCTCGGTCTGATTCCCTCACGCGAGAACGAAACTCCCGAACAACTCGATCTTTCGGGCACGCTCTCCGATGTGGCCCACCGCGCCCTCCGCGTCGTCGAGCGCAAAAAAATCCTCGCGGCGCTCGAAGCCAACCAGGGCAACAAGAGCCGGACCGCCGAGGACCTGGGCGTCAGTTACAAAACCCTGCTCAACAAGCTCAAAGACTACGGTATTTAGAGACGGGATGCGGGATTCTCAGGATTCACAAGATCCTGTAAATCCTGAAAATCCTGTCTAATTACCACTCTCCTCTCTACGGTAGCTAAATCGAACCGAGGAGTCTCCTGAACCAAATGCCCCAATTTCTCAACCTGAAACGCCTGGCACTCGCGTCCGCGGCGTTCGCAATCATGGCACTCGCGTCGTCCAACGCCTGGGCCGATCCCATAACGATCACGGTAGGTAATCCCGGGAACCAAAACACCGATAACGTCTTATTCAACAACGGCAGTCTGGTCCATTCAGGAACTCTCGTGCAGGGCGATTTCAACGGCTCCGGCGCGGGTTTTATCGTTGATTTCACTTCGGCTTCCGGCAACGGCAACCTCGGCGTCAGCGGCGGCCAGGCCGTGCTCGTTGGCGGCGCCGGCAACACACCCTTTTCAAACACCACGGTTCAGCTCGAAAACGGCGCCACGTTCACCAAGCTCATTCTGAACATCGACGTGACCGCAGGTTTACCACCGCCGACGACGGTCCAGTTCACAGTCAACTACACGCTCCTGGGCGGCCAGGTCTTCAACCAGGTCTTCTCGGTCGACACGAACGGTCAAAATTTCTTCGGTATCGAGGCCGCGGAAGGCGCGGTTATCAACAGTGTGACGGTCCAGGGCTTGAACGGAACGACGTTTCAGGATATTAATCAATGGCGACTCGGTGGATTTGCCCCCGCCACCAACAACGTCCCCGAACCAGCCAGCTTGTTCCTGCTCGGTAGCGGACTCGTCGGTTCCGCAGGTGCGCTTCGCCGCCGTCTAAGAAAACAGAAAGAAAACTAATCGCGGTTATAGGAGACTAAGAACGATGTACAGTGCCCCCATCATTCTTCCCCTTGATTGGACTGGCCGGATTTACGTGCTTGAAGACGAAAAAGGTCAGGTTGTGGGAACGGGCTCGCGCGAGGTATGCGAGACCCTGATGTACATGATGCGCGCCGGTTTGTCGCGCGCGAGTGAAAACACACAGGCCAACGCCCGCAGCAATGTTCGCGCTGCGATCACCATCTAAACCGTAGTAAAAGTTGCTCCTTCGATTCTGGAACAGACTGAGGTTTGTTCCAGAATCTTTTTTTAAATTTTTTCTGGAGAGGCTGGGCCATTGAATATATATCTTAGACATCCTGGAAAATACGGACGGTTGGAGCAGCGGCAGGCGGGCGGGGCGGTGGTCTGCTATCATCCCAAACGTGCGACCAGTACTCTCCGCTGAACAGATCCGCGAGATCGACCGTCTTACCGTTGAGAACTACCACACGCCTTCCCTGCTACTGATGGAAGCGGCAAGCAATGCGTGTATGGAGGCCATCCGCACACGCCTCGACGCCGATCTGGCAGACTGCAAAGCCCTGATTCTCTGTGGAAAAGGTAATAATGGCGGCGACGGCGCGGCCCTCGCACGGTCGATGTCTCGCGCCGGCATGCATTGTAGCGTTGTACTGTTCGGCAAGCTTTCGGAGACCTCCGGTGACGCGCGCACCAACTTCGACGCGGTCGCGCGTCTGGCAAGCTTCGAGGCCGGCTCACCTGAATCTCCGTCTCCTCTGACGTTTATTGAATGCGAAAGCGTGGCGGCGTGGGAACAAATTGCGAAACCGCGTCGCGCTTATGACGTCATCGTTGACGCGCTTTTCGGCACCGGGCTGACACGGCCGCTCGAAGGCGTGTATCTGAAAGTCATCGAACACTTGGCAATGCTGCGCGAGGCGCGAGAACGTGCCTCCGGTGTGTGCCCGCTCTTCTTCTCGATCGACATTCCTTCCGGACTCAATGCGGACAAAGCAAACCCGATTGGACCAGCAGTCCAGGTCGATCTCACGGTGACGTTCACCGCAGCCAAAGCGGCGAATGTGCTGCCACCCGCATGCGAGTTTGGCGGTGAGCTGATCGTCGCTGACATCGGTTCGCCATCTTCCTTAATCGCTGCGGCGAAACCATGGTTATTTGTCACCGAAGCCGAAGACGCACGCGCGTGGCTGGTGAGCACTCGCTACACGCCCGATTCATACAAAAACACGCACGGGCACGTTTTGATAGCCGCGGGCTCGCGTGGCTACTCGGGCGCCGCCGCGCTCTGTGGCAACGCTGCGATGCGATCCGGGGCCGGCCTCGTGACGATTGCGACGCCCGCTTCGGCGCAAGTGTCTGTCGCGAGCAGCGCGATGCCCGAAGTGATCACGACAGCGTTAGCCGAAACAGATCGTGGCGTTGTCAGCGATGATGCGGTCACGCACTTCTTGAAACTCGCGGAAAAGGCGACAGTGGTAGCAATTGGGCCAGGGCTGACATCCGATGATGAACGCACGCGCCGCTTTGTTCGCAGCATCGTCGAGCAGCGCACAACGCCGTGCGTGATCGACGCCGACGGTCTCAACTCGCTCGCGCCCTGGCCTGCCACACTAAAAGGCTCAGATCAGCACCCGTTAATCCTGACTCCGCATCCCGGCGAGATGCTGCGGCTGATGGGCGCTGAAGATAAATCCGCGCTCGACGATCGTGTCGCGGCCGCGCGCGAGTTTGCGACTGCTCATCACGTCGTCCTTGTTCTAAAAGGCGCGCGCCCGCTCGTGGCCACACCCGGCGGCCGTGTGTTCATCAACCCGACCGGCAACGCCGGACTCGGCACGGCAGGCGCGGGCGACACTCTCACGGGTCTTATCTCGGGCTTCCTCGCGCAAGCCTACGGCACACTCAAAGATCGGGCGAACGCAATCAGGGCCACAGTCGCCGCCCTCTACATCGGCGGCCTGGCGGGCGATTTCGCCGCAAAAAGACTGGGTATGCGGACAATGCTGGCATCTGACATCCGCGAACACTTCAGCGAAGCCATACTCTCACTCCACTCTGATGTATAATCTGTGACTTAAAAATCGATAAGGGAGACTCACTAGGAATGCCATATCCGGAAATCATGATACGTCCGATGCGCGAGGATTTAACGCGGCTCGGGGTTGAGGAAATGAAGACTGTGGAAGCAGTCGATGACACGATTCAGAATAGTAAAGGCACGCTGATGGTCGTGGTTAATTCGATCTGTGGATGTGCGGCGGGAAAGGCGCGGCCCGGCGTAGCGCTCGCGCTTCAGAATGAGGTCAAGCCGGACAAGGTCGCGACCGTCTTCGCGGGTGCTGATATCGAGGCGACCGAGCGCGCGCGAAGTTATTTCACGGGTTATGGACCATCATCGCCGTCCATCGCGCTGTTAAAAGACGGGAAACTCGTTTACATGCTCGAGCGGTACCAGATCGAAGGGCGCGATGCGCAGCAGATCGCGGGAGAACTCACGAAAGCGTTTGATCAATACTGTTAATTAGCCACGGATAACACGGATAAAAAATCGGATTTCTGTCCGTGTCATCCGTGGTTAAATTACCTTAATAACCTGATGACCTCGGAATGCAGCAGCACCACATCCGGCGACTGCTGCAATGCGAGAAAGTAATTCTTCTGAAACTCACTCCCGCTTTCCGACGGCGCCAGCAACGTTTTTGCCCTTTCGATCAACGCCTTCGCGTCCGCTTCAGTCGCGGGTGTCTCGGCGTGCGGATCGAGCGTCTCATCGATCTGCACGATCAACTCGGAGAGACGATGTAACCAGTCGAACCACGGATCCTTCAACACCAGCTGTAAAAACTCATAACTATTCCCAATCCGCCCGCGCGCACGCTCATAATCTCTGCGCTCGAGATCCAGCAGCGTTTTGTGCAGCCGCAACAATCCGGTCCGCAACACCTTCAAACTATCCCTCGTTTCATCCGATGCTCGTTCGTTGTCCATAAACCTTCCCTCTCAGCTCGCTATGTTATGATCCCGCCGATGCCTGGCGCCATCTCCCTCAACACTCCGATTGAGGATCTTCACAGTTTCAAGATCG
>Ga0134121_10000970_pt1 | contig 28783 bp, 19 predicted proteins | sample KB301_FD_96463 | JGI IMG/M metagenome (GOLD analysis project Ga0134121, IMG submission 96463) | Terrestrial soil microbial communities without Nitrogen fertilizer from Kellogg Biological Station, Michigan, USA - KB3-0-1 | ecosystem: Environmental > Terrestrial > Soil > Unclassified ... | reverse complement strand
TCATCCCCGCCCGGGCATAAATGCCAGGGCTAGGCACGACGCCGGATGAATCCGGCTTAAAGTCCCCTTCAGGGGGCGCTGTTTCATAGCCCCGGCATTTATGCCCGGGCGGAGGTGGCGCCGGGATGGGGAGTGATGGTGAATGTTATCCCACGCGAACGACCTGACCGCGACTGACAAAGGAGAGAAGGCGAAGCAGGTCTGGAACTAGCGGCCGAATGGACTGAAGACTGTTTGAGCGGGCTCGGATGACCACCACCGAGAGGTCGAAGGCGCTCACCTTCTGCTGCCACTGAAGGCTTCGATCCATCGTGATGAAGGCGTCGAAACGTCCTGAGGCAGCGGTCAGGAGGTCGCCGTCCTTCTTGCCTGCGAGCCCCGCCTCCCGCACTGTGAGCACCCCGGTGCCCGGGAAGCTCTGCCCGGAGCCCTTCCGGAAGACACTCGTCAAGCAACACGCGCATGCGCGAGGACGGCTGCCTTGGCCTCTTCCAGCGCTGCGACGGCCTGTTCTTGGCTCACTGTGGGAAAGTCGGCGAGGAACGAGGAAAGCGGCTGGCCTTCCTCGAGGTAGTCGATGAGCGTCTGGAACGGAACCCGCGTGCCGACAAAGACGGGTGTTCCCTCGAGGATGTCTGGGTCGCTGTGAACTGCGCTCGGATGTTCCACGGCTCTGTCTCCTGCACCCTCTAGCCTGTTTCCACTCCCGCGCATCTTGCTCATTCCGCGAGGGTTGCAATCCTACGCCAGTTGCTCGTGCCCGTCAAAGGCGAGCACCGCCGCACACTCAGCCGCCGCTACTCCCGTGGACCGTTCCAACCTCATAGCCGAAAACGCATTTGCCCCCGCAGGAAACCGCCGCCTCGGGGGTTACACTCGCCAGCAGCACCCGTTGGTGCAGCAAGATCGGAGGGCACATGAGGATACGTCGAGGCGGAGCTTTGCTGACGAGCCTGCTCGGGTTGGTCCTGGCGGGGATACCGGGACTGGCGCTGGCGCAGGGCATCCAAAGTCAGGACTCTCAGGATCTTGCGGCTGCGGCGGAGAAGGCCGCGGCCGTCGCGGCGCCGGTCTTTTCTCCCAAGCCGGGGGCCTATCCGGCGCCGATCGGCGTCACGATCACCAGTGCCACGCCGGGCGCGACGATCTACTACACCACCAACGGCTCCAGCCCCTCGCGCAAGAGCACGGTCTATCACGCGCCTCTTCAGCTCACCGCCAAGACCACGGTCAAGGCGTTCGGTTATAAGAAGGGCCTTAAGGCGAGCCTCGTCACCTCCGGCATCTACACCGTCAGCGCGCCGCCGCCACCGCCGCCTGAAACCGGGGGCACGCTCTTCCTCGCCTCGCTCACCCCGCAAGGCGGCGCCGGGAGCGGCGGCTCCGGCTCTTCGACCCTGACCCTGACGCAGGACCAGAAGGCCGCGGTGCTGCGCTTCACCTTCTCCGGCCTCACCGGCCCCATCACCAGCGAGCATATCCACGGCCCCGACGGCACCATCCTCTTCGACATCGACACCACGCCGCCGCAGGCCGACGGCTCGCGGGTCTGGCACATCGCGCCGGCCGGGACCTTCGACACGGCGGCGATCCTCGCCGCGCTGCACGGCGGGCAGTGCTACCTCAACCTCCACACCGCGGCATTCCCGGCGGGGGAGATCAAGGGCTTCTTCCGCCAGACGAACGGCAGCCAGACCTTCACGCCGCCGCCCGCGCCGCCGGCCCTTCCGCCGGGTCCGCCCACCGTGCAGGACGCCGCCCGCTTCCTCCTCCAGGCAACCTACGGTCCGCGGCCGGGCGAGGCGGAGGCTCTCCAGCAGAAGGGGTTCACGGCCTGGCTGAACGAGCAGCTCGCGATGCCCACGGCGTCCCACCTCGCGACCTACGACCAGTTGGCGGGCCAGCTTCCGGTGGGCACGGACCCCACGACCGAGCTGGTGCGGGAGTCGTACTTCAGCCAGGCCGTCCAGGGACCCGATCAGCTTCGCCAGCGCGTCGTCTTCGCGCTTTCCGAGTTCTTCGTCGTCTCCGACCGCGACGCGGACCTGCGCAGGCTCCCGGAGAGTCTGGCGGGATATCTCGATCTGCTGGGGCAGAACGCCTTCGGCAACTTCCGCGACCTGCTCGAGGCGGTGACGCTCAGCCCTACGATGGGGAAGTACCTCGACATGGCGGGGAGCAGCAAGACGATCGATTCCCTGGGCGTCAAGCCCAACGAGAACTACGCCCGCGAGATCCAGCAGCTCTTCTCGATCGGCCTGTACGAGCTGCATCCCGACGGCACGCTGCACCTGGATTCCAGCAACCAGCCGATTCCGACCTACGATCAGGCCGAGGTCGAGGCGTTCGCGCGCGCTTTCAGCGGCTGGACGTTCGGCGGCCAGAATCGGAACAACCCCAACGCCTTCTTCCGCCCGATCCGCAACTACCGCATCCCGATGCAGGCCTGGGCGACGTATCACGACACCGGTGAGAAGCGGCTGCTCGACGGCGCCGTGCTGCCGGCGGGGCAGAGCGCGCAGACGGATCTCGAGCAATCGCTCGACATGATTTTCCACCACCCCAACGTCGGCCCCTTCTTCTGCCAGTTCCTCATCCAGCGGCTGGTGACGAGCAATCCCAGCCCGGCGTACGTCTACCGTTGCGGTCAGGCGTTCGCCAACAACGGAGCGGGTGTGCGGGGAGACCTCAAGGCGGTATTGCGCGCCATCCTCCTCGACTACGAGGCGCGGGCGACGCTGATCGCCGCGCGGCCGGACGACGGCCACCTGCGCGAGCCCCTCATTCGCTTCCTGGGGACCTTGCGCACGATGGACGCCAGGCCGCGCAACGGCCAATGGCGCCTCAACATCGACCGGCAGGGCCTCGGCATGGGGCAGGTTCCCCTCCGCGCTCCGACGGTGTTCAACTTCTTCGAGCCGGGCTATGCGCTGCCGGGGGAAATCGCCCAGTCCGGCCTCGTTTCCCCGGAGTTCCAGATCGCCACCGAGACGACGGTCGTCGGCACCGCCAACGTCTATCGCTCGTTGTTCGGCACCGGCGGCCAGACCGGGCCGCTGATGTTCAACCTGACGCCTTTCCAGCCGCCGCAGGTGGCCACCGACGCCGCCCTGCTCGACAAAGTCAGCCTGGTGCTCTTCGCCGGCGCGATGTCCGACGGGACGCGCGGCATCCTGAGCACCGCTCTCGCCGATCCTGATTTTCCGCGTCAAGCCGACAACCGGGTGCTCACGCTCCTGTGGCTCGCCAGCCTGACTCCCGAGTCCGTGGTTCAGAAGTAGGAGGTGGATTGTGAAGGAGATCAAGATGACCGAGAACCGTGGCACGACACGACGCCAGTTCCTCCGCCAGTCCGCCTGCGCCGCGGTCGGCATGACCGCGATGGCCAATACCATTTTCGATCTGCAGCGCGTCGCCGCGGCGGCGCCGCTTGCCGGCGACAGCAAGTCCCTCGTCTGCGTCTTCCTCTATGGCGGCAACGACAGCAACAACGTCATCGTGCCGACCCTCGCGGGCGATTACGCGAGCTATGCCGCGACCCGCGACGCCCTGGCACTGCCACAGAGCGCTCTGCTGCCGCTGCACCCGCTCGTGCCGCCAGTGGGAGACTCGCGGCAGTGGGGCCTCCATCCGAGCCTCAAAGGAGTTCAGGGCCTGTTCAACGGTGGCAAGGCCGCGGTGGTCGCCAACGTCGGGCCGCTGCTGGCGCCGCTCACCCGTGACGAGTACCTGAATCACAGCGTGGCGGTGCCGCCGCAACTCTTCTCGCACAGCGACCAGACGTTGCACTGGCAGACCTCGCTGCCCGACCAGCCGGCGCGTACCGGCTGGGGAGGGCGCACGGCGGACCTTCTGCACGCGCTCAACGAGAATGCCCGCATTTCGATGTCCATCTCGGTCGCGGGCACCAACACCTTCCAGGTCGGCAACGTCATCACCCAGTACCAGGTGTCGTCCCAGGGGCCGGTGGGGCTTACCAACTACGTGCCGCAGGACCAGGGACCCGACGCGGCCTCGAACGCCATCCGCAGCCTGCTGGGCCGGAGTTACAGCAACCTTTTCGAGCGGGGTTACAGAACGATCTTAGGCCGTGCGCTCGACAATCAGGAGCTGCTCTCGGGCGCCCTGGCGGGGGCGCCGGCGATCACCACCGTGTTTCCTGACACCGACCTCGCGGCGCAGCTCAAGATGATCGCGCAGCTCATCTCGGTGCGCGAGACCCTGGGGCTACGCCGGCAGGTCTTCTTCTGCGCCGCCCAGGGGTATGACACGCACGGCGGCCAGGTCGGGACGACCTCGCTCGACGGCACCCAGGCCGACCTGCTCACCGAGCTCGACGGCGCCCTCACCGCCTTTGACTCCGCGATGAACGAGCTGCGCATCGCCGACACGGTGACCGCCTTCACGGCCTCGGACTTCGGCCGCACCTACGTCCCCAACGGCACCGGCTCCGATCACGGTTGGGGAAGCCATCACTTCGTCCTCGGAGGAGCCGTGCGAGGCGGCCAGTTCTACGGCCAGCTCCCCACGCTCGCCCTCAACGGACCGAACGACGCGGGCGACGGCCGCTGGATTCCCTCCACCTCGGTGGACGAGTACGCGGCCACCCTCGCCCGCTGGTTCGGAGTGGCGGCGAGCGACCTGCCGCTGGTGCTGCCGAACCTTGGGAGGTTTGCGGCGCCGGATTTGGGGTTCATGGGGTAGGGGGATGTTCGACGCCGCTGCGTCAAGTCGGCGGGGGCCGGACCGGTGGTCTGCCGCCCTCCGGGCTGGTCTCGACGCCTTGGGCCCGCATACCCGGACTGGTGCGGTCTCTGCCTTTAGTCCGGGAAAGTCCCCTTCAGGGGGCGCTGTTCATAGCCCCGGCATTTATGCCCGGGCGGAGGCGGGCGTCGCGACTTCTTCTGCTTGAGCAGTCGTTGCTATCTTCTTAGCAGTCGTTGCTATGGCCTTAGCAGCCGTTGCTATCGCTTTGGTAGCCGTTGCTAACGTCTTAGCAGCCATTGCTCCGGCTTTAGCGGCCGTTGCTAACGTCTTAGCAGCCGTTGCTATGGTCTTGGCAGTCGCTGCCAACGTCTTAGCAATCATTGCTATGGCCTTAGCAGTCGTTGCTAACGTCTTAGCAGTCGTTGCTTTGCGGGAGCAGGCAGCCTTATGGCATTCGAGACACCCTCTTCGGCCTTTCAACCCCTCCCAAGCGTCTCCTCCAACCACTGCACCTCCCGCTCCCGCCGTCCATACCCATTCGAGGTGCGCGTCGCACTTGTGAAGGCGCATCGGGCCGCGCTCCCGCGAGTCGCGGAAACCCTGACGTGTCGACAACACGTCAGCGACGCGTCAAAACGTGTAGAGGTGTGATCTATCGCGGGCGACTCTCTTGACAATCTTGCTGGCATCGCCCTTGCTCTCCTCCCTCGCGAAGAAGTCGAGCCTCAAATCCAGAGACTGGCCCGCCCCCGGGGCCGCGACAAGGAGGGCGTATGAGCACCGAGACTTTTCTCGCTTATTGGATGTGCAACGTTCAAGATGGGCCGATGCCCCAAGAAGCTCCCTCTTCGGTGGATACGGTCGCGCTGGCTTTTGCGGTGACCGCGCCCATCGACGGCCAGGACTCCCTCACGCTGGACTATCTTGCGAAATATCACAGCCTGGACGACATCAAGGCTGGAGCCAAAGCCTTACAGGCGCGCGGAACCAAGGTGATCATGTCGATCAACGGAAATCCCAATTGGCCCGGACATCCCGGAGGATGGACCAACCTGAATCCGACCGAGTTTGCACAGAATGTCGCGCAGATCGTCCTCGGCGACTGGGGCTTGGACGGTGTGGATCTCGACAATGAAGCCTCGGAAAAGCCCGATGACAACTTCGTCCAAGTGGTCAAGTCCCTGCGCCAGGTTCTGGGTCCCGACGCCCTCTTGACCTTGCCCGTCTACATGGGTTCTTCTCGGGACGCCTATCTATCTCAGGTCGTCGATCAGATTTCCTATGTCAGCACAATGGCCTATTGGATGAATCTCCAAAGCCAAATCGACCTCTATCAGGAGTATGCCCAATTGGTGGGCGATCCGAAGGTGGCCATCGGCGTGTCGAACGCCTCAGGTGACCAAAACACTCCTTTTTCGGAGGTTGGCCCCTTGGCTGCTTGGGAACCGTCCGGTTCGCACAAGGCCGGCATGATGTATTGGAACCTCAACTCCCCACCACCGTCGCAGACCGCTCTTTGGTGCGCGACCATCGCGGCGAATTTGCCGCACTGACGGCTGAGCAGGCGCGAATGCGGGCCCGGGGATTGAAATCCCGGGCGGTTCCGCTCAGGCACCGGAGCGTCACCAGGACGCGGATTACGATGTTCATGCCGTTCAAGACCCTCCCTGAGGGAATCCGAGGATTCCTCTCGTTATCCCCATAACGCCGCTCGATCGGCGCGGCGAAGGCAGAACCTGTGGGAGTCTAGTCCGTATCTGGACAGACCAGGACTGGTTGGGGGCCAATCTGCGGCTGACTGGAGGGTTGACATGGCCGTGCTCGACAATTCGATGGCGAGAGCGATGGACGTTCCGGATTCACCGGTGGCGGAGCTGAGAAACGAGGTTACGACCGCGGCCTGGAGCCCGCTGCGGCGGTTCGCCTTCCGCTTCGCCTTTCCCTATCTGGTCGTCTATCTCCTCCAGTGGTACCTCCAGCTCGTGGACTTCATCCCTGGGTCCGACGTCGTCGGAGGCTGGTACAACACGGCCTGGACCGCGCTCGTGACGTGGATGGCCCGCCTGCTCCACGTCGATGCACCCTTGCGGGTTACCGGCAGCGGAGACTCGATGTTCAGTTGGGTGGAGACCCTCTGCCTGCTGGGGCTCTCCCTTCTTGTGGCCGTGGTCTGGACGCTGCTCGACCGCAGGCGCACGAGGTACACGCGGCTGTACCACGCCTGGAAGGTCTACGTGCAGGTCGGCCTCGGCCTGGTGCTGATCGTGTACGGCGGGCTGAAGGTCGTTCCGTCCCAGTTCCCCCGGCCATCGGCCAGCCGGCTGTTGCAGCCGTTCGGCGACGCCTCGCCGATGGGCGTGCTGTGGACGTTCATGGGCGCTTCGGCTCCCTACACGATCTTCGCCGGCTTGGCGGAGCTCATCCCCGGCCTGTTGCTCGTGTTCCGCCGCACCGCGTCGCTGGGAGCCCTCGTCGCCGTCCCAGTGATGCTCAACGTCGTGGTGCTCAACTACTGCTACGACGTGCCGGTCAAGCTCTTCTCCTCGCACCTGCTGGCGATCGCCATCGGCCTGGCTGTTCCCGATCTGATGCGCCTCGCCGACCTGCTGGTGCTGCACCGGCCGGTGGCGCCCGCCGCCGAGCGCCCGTTCTTCCACCGACGGCGTTGGCAGATCGCCGCGCTGGTCGTGGAGTTGGCCGTGGCCATCGGCTTCACGGCGTCCATCGTGCGCATGGGCTACGTCCAGATGACGACTTTCTATGGGGGTGAGCGCTCGCCCCTGGCGGGCATCTGGAACGTCGACGACCTGAAGATCGACGGCCGTCCCCGCGACGCGCAGACGCCGGAGAGCCTCCAGTGGCGGCGGCTGGTGTTCGACTACGCCACCGTGCTCGCGATCCAGTCGTCGAGCGATTCACGCCAGCGGTACAACCTCAAGCTGGACGCCGCCCACAAGACGCTGGCCTTGACCCGGCGCGACGATCCGCAATGGAAGTCCGCCTTGACCTATGGGCAGCCCGCGGCGGATCGGCTGGCGCTGGACGGGACGTTCGCCGGCCATCGCGTCCAGGCGAGCCTCCACCACACCGCACGCCCCGAGTTCCTGCTGGAGAGCCGGGGATTCCACTGGGTCAACGAGTACCCGTTCAATCGTTGAGCCTGTTAGCGTGGCGGGCGAGGCTCACCGGGGAATCGAGTCGACGACTTTGTCGATCGCATCTTCGAGCGTACTCTGCCCATCGAGGTACGCAAACCAATATTTCTTGATTGGCTCTCGATACTTTGGCCAGACCCTCGTGAAAAGGTCTTCCGAGGTCGGGACGTACTGCGGCGCACCGCGTTCGGAGAGGAGCCGGCGCGTCAGCTCGCTCGACGTGGCAAAGAGAATCGCATGCCACAGGTCGTGCGGCGGGTCGAAGCCGCGACGCTTCGCCGCCGCCGCGATCGCGGCGGCCACGGTCCCCCGATAGGGATTGACGACGGCGTGCGAGCTCTCGTGAAGGAGCATCTCCAAAGCGCGCATTCCCTGGTAGCCGGTGTCGCGGCTGGACATCGTGGTGATCACCCCAGCGGCCCGACCGACCATTGTGTAAGCGCCGAAAGGGCCTCCGTACGGTGCGATGTAGACGAGGATACGCTTTGGCCAATCCGCGCGGTATACAGTCTCATGCGTCCTGACGAGCTCTTCTCCCGCATCCCGCAGCATGGCCGCGGCATAGGCCATGAAGAATCGATTGGCTTTGTCGTCCGCCGCCCACCAGTGCGCGCGATACACGGGAGCGGCACGCTTCAGCGCTTCTGCAAGCGGCGCGTCGATCAGAGGCTCCGTGGCGTCGTCCGCGAGCTGTGCCAGTCCGTCGTTGGTAATGGCCATCGGATTTGCGAACGTCACGTCGCCGGATCCACCTGCGGTGCGATACGCCGCGACGGCCTCGTTCCACGCCGAGCGCTCTTCGGGGGACAACCCTGGAAGCTCGCGTGGCGTGGAACGCATCGCATCCGCAATCAAAGTCTGATGGAGACTCATCCAGAAGCTGCTGTGCAATTCCCAAGGTGCGACCCGCAGAACCTCTGCCGCGTTCGCAGTCAAAGAGCACGTTGTGAGGAGGAGAGAGATTGCGAGCACACGCATGGGAAGAATTGTACTCCGTCCCAATGGGTCAACGAGGTTCCGTTCGGTCATTGAGCCTGTTAGAGTCGTCCCCACCATGATGGGACCAGCAGGAGCGATGGACGCTCCGGATTCGCCCGCGGTAGAGACTCGGAACGAGGCCGCGGCTCCGGCTTGGAGCCCGTTGCGGCGGGTCGCCTTCCGTTTCGCCTTCTCTTACCTGGCGCTGTATCTCTTTTCCCGTTACCTGGGACTGGTGGGACTCCTTCCCTACGGCGCCGTCGTCACCGGGTGGCACGGGAAACTCTGGGGAGCGCTCGTGCCCTGGATCGGCAAGCACCTGTTCCATGTCGACGCTCCATTCCGGGTCACCGGCAGCGGCGATTCGATGTTCAGTTGGCTGCAGGTCCTCTGCATGCTGGCGATTTCCCTTGTGGCCACGCTCGTCTGGACGCTGCTCGACCGCCGGAGGACCCAGTACGCCCGGCTGTACGCGGCGCTGAAGGTCTTCGTGCAGATCGGCCTCGGCTTGATCCTCATCGAATACGGTGCGCTGAAGGTCTTTCCGTCACAATTTGGCCAGCCTGCGCTCAGCCGGCTGTTGCAGCCGTTCGGCGACGCCTCGCCGATGGGCTGCTGTGGACCTTCATGGGCGCTTCCGCCCCCTACACCATCTTCGGAGGGTTGTCGGAGCTCGTCGCCGGCCTGCTGCTTCTGTTCCGCCGTACGGCGACGCTGGGAGCGCTCGTCGCCATTCCCGTCCTCACCAACGTCGTGGTGCTCAACTTCTGTTATGACGTGCCGGTCAAGCTCTTCTCGGTCCACCTGCTGGCGATGTCCGTTTTTCTGGCAGTTCCCGAGCTGGAGCGACTCGCGGACTTGCTGGTGCTGCGCCGGCCGGTCGCTCCCGCCGCCGATCGCCCGTTCTTTCGCCGGCGGCGTTGGCAGATCGCCGCGGTGGTCGTGGAAGGGACGTTGGCCATCGGCTTCACGGCGTTCATCCTGCACATGGGGTATGTCGACCTGAAGGAATATAACGATTCCTTCCGCTCACCCTTGTACGGCGTCTGGGCGGTCGAAGATTTGAAGATCGACGGCCGCGTCCGCGACGCGCAGGCGGCGGAAGACCTCCAGTGGCGGCGCCTGGTGTTCGACTATCCCACCGTGTTGTCGATCCAATCGTCGATTGATTCCCGCCAGCGGTACTGGCTCGAGATGGACGCCGTCCACAAGACGATGGCGTTGACCAAGCGCGGTGACCCCAATTGGAAGGCCGCCCTCGCCTACGGGCGGCCCGCGGCGGACCGGCTCACGCTCGACGGGACGTTCGGCGGCCACCGCCTCCAGGCCAGCCTCCGCCGCGGCGACCGCCCGAAGTTCCTCCTGATGAACCGGGGATTCCACTGGGTCAGCGAATACCCGTTCAATCGTTGAGCCCAGCCGGCGTCACGAACCGGCTCCGCTCTTCACCCCTCCGGTACCAGCCACTCGTCGTTGACGTTGTCGTAGACGACGCTGTCGACGAAGCGGGCGATCTCGATGACGACGGACTCCACGTCCGGGTGGCTGGGGTCCAGGGTGGGGCCGGTGTCGGCTTCCTGCACGTCCAGCCTCGCCGTGCACTGGCGGACGGCTTCCACCCAGTCTGGAGAGAGGGCGCTGCCGGCGCGGTCGGCCAGATCCTGGATCTCGTCCGGCACGATGTCGGGGTCGTCCTCGATCTGGATCGTCAGGGGCACGGCGGTCTCCACGCGCAGTTGCGGGATCGCGTCCGAGAAGCCTCGCCACTCCGTCATCGCGCACGGGAAGGAGACGTTCGCGGAGAGGTGGTCCAGCAGATCTTCCAGGGTGAAGACGTGCTCTTCGGGGTCGTAAGGGATGACGGCTGCTACAAACATAGGGGAGATCTTCTCACGAAGAACAGGACGAGAGCGGTAGGATGGTTGCAACTGACAACGAAGTCGTCTAAGCTCTCTCCATGAGCAGCCCGGCGACCCTTTTGCCCATCCTGAAGACCTCCCCCTCCGAGGCGGCGGACCCCGATCTCGAACGGGACGCCGAGGCGCTGTACGACTCCGTCTCCGAGCTGGTGCGGGTCTACCAGTCGCTGGACCGGGACCGCATCTGCTGCCACGACATCTCCATCGCCCAGTGCAACGCCCTGGAGGGGTTGTCGCGCAAGGGCGGGCTGACGCTGGGCGAGTTGGCCGCCCATCTCTATCTGGACAAGAGCACGACCAGCCGCGTGGTGGACGCTCTGGAGCGCAAGGGCTACGCGGACCGCTCGCCGCATCCCACCGACGGCCGGGCCGTCCTGCTGGTGGCGACGGAGCGGGGGCGCGAGCTGTATCAGTCGATCCGGAAGGGGCTGCTGGCCGACGAGCAGACGCTCCTGGCCGGCTTCGATCCTGAAATCCGCCGGGCGATGCCGCAGCTCATTGCCCGCCTCGCCCGCGCCGTCGCCGCCCGGCTGGGTACCGGCGGAACCTGTTGCACGTGATCTAAACCAAACCGGCGCTCTCGGGAGATCCTGAGCGCCCTTTCAAACCCTGATTGTTGCAACTGACAACGAAAGGAGCCGTTCATGAACACCGAGCTTTCTACTTCCAATGCAGGTACGACGCTGGACCCGGATGCCATCCGCGAGATCGTGAAAGAGAGATACGGAGCGGTCGCCCGCCAGGTGACCGAGGGATCGGACGCCAACTGCGGCTGCGGTTGTGCCTGCGGCGTCGAGCGGGACCCGATCACGGTCGACCTCTATGACGAGAGCCAGACGGCGGGGCTGCCGGCCGAGGCCGTCTTCGCCTCCATGGGCTGCGGCAACCCCACGGCGCTGGCGTCCCTGGCGCCGGGCGAGGTGGTGCTGGACCTGGGATCGGGCGGCGGCATCGACGTCCTTCTCTCCGCTCGCCGGGTCGGGCCGACGGGCAAGGCCTATGGCCTGGACATGACGGACGACATGCTGGCGCTGGCCCGCGAGAACCAGCGCAAGGCCGGCGTCGAGAACGTCGAGTTCCTCCAGGGGGAAATCGAGAAGGTGCCGCTGCCGGACGCGTCGGTGGACGTCATCATCTCCAACTGCGTCATCAACCTGTCGGCCGATAAGGGGAAGGTGCTCAACGAGGCCTTCCGCGTCCTGCGGCCGGGCGGCCGCTTCGCCGTGTCGGACGTCGTGCTGCGCGGCGTCCTGCCGGAAGCCCTTCAGCGGAGCTTCGAGTCCTGGTCCGGCTGTGTCGCCGGAGCGCTTCAGGAGTCCGAGTACCAGCGGCTGCTGGCCGCCGCGGGCTTCGAGGGGATCGAGATCGAGCCCACCCGCATCTTCGTCGGCGAGGACGTGCTGCCCTTCCTGGAGACTGCCGGCCTCGACGCCTCGCTGGCCAGCCAGGTGGACGGCAAGGCGATGAGCGCCTTCGTGCGAGCGCGAAAGCCGGCTTGATGTAAGTGCCTCTCGGGGCTCCCGCTCGGAGCCCCGAGATCTCTTCCCCCGGGGCGCTCCGCCTCTTGCAATCTGATAAGCTCGCCGCCGCAGTAACAAGTCTGGGACAGAAAGTGGAGCAGCTAGGCCGGCGGAGCTGCCGCCGGGCCAGCCATCGCACGTCGCACGCCGTCCGTCCACTCCAAGGGGAGAGACGAATCCCGAAAGGTAAAATTCAATGTCCAGAAAAATTAAGAATTGCTGTGCAATCTCTCTACTGAGCCTGTGTCTCGGCCTGGCCCTCGGCGCGGCTTCGCACGCCGCCGAGGCTGGCGAGTACAACGCCAAGGCCAAGACGACGGCCAAGTCGAAGCATCATCAGGTCAAGCCACGGGTCAAGCCGCCTTGCAGGAATCCGCTTCACAGGCTCGGCGTCCATAAGGCGAGCCGCTTGTACGCCAACGCGCCGCTCAAGAACGCGGACCAGCTCAAGAAGGCCTTTGCGGACAAGAAGTTCCAGAAGGTCGTCCAGCGGGTCTTCGACGAGGCCAAGCTCGGCTCCTCGGCGCAGGGCCTGATCGCCGCCGTGGCCGCCCTGCCGGACGACGCGCAGCCGAAAGACGTGCCGGTCGGTGCGAAGTTCGACTGGATGGCCTACCGCAAGCACGGCAAGCCGCGGATCATGTCCGAGGCCTGCTGGGCCGGCAAAGGGCCGTTCCAGGCCTGGGTCTTCACGCTGCCGGGAGCGTCGGGAACGGACGGAAGCCTCGACTTCATCGTTCCCGTCCCCTGCGGCAACATCTCCCGCATGGAGCCGCCCGTCTGCATCCTCAAGAAGGACCAGCAGGGCGACACGACGATCCTCGACCTGACTGGCAGCAAGCCCGGCAGCCTGCCGATCGCGACCTATGGCAGCACACCCACCTTGCCGCAGGACACGCCGGGCGTCTTCAAGATCTCCAGCGGCAAGTGCGAGCCGGGCGCCATCTGCTCCTCCTCCGAAGGGACTCTCTGGGTTGAGGACGGTCTCGGCTTCCGCTCCGCGCCCAACCCGGAGTGCTCGTACAAGGTGCCCGGCATTCCGCAGCCGCCCCTCTGCAAGGTGACGGCGACGGCCGACAACAAGGGCCGGTCCTTCACGGTGGACACCACGGGCAGCGGCGTCAAGGTGAAGAGCATCGCCATCGCGGGCGACGGCCCGGAGAGCGGTCATCTCGCGACGACCGCCCCGGCGCCCGGCGCCGCCAATCTGCCCTACGCCGATCAGGTGAAGAAGTCCGGCAACTGGACCTTCACGGCCGACGTCGAAGGCGAGAACGGCATGCACGCGAAGTGCGACGCGCCTCCCGTGCTCGCCTGCGTGCCGCCGGTGGCGAAGATCGACTCGGCGACCTACAACTGCGAGACGCGGCAAATGACCATCGACACGACCGGCAGCTCGGATCACCGGAAGCTGACGGTGACCGGCCCGGGCGGTCCCGAGGTGCTGGCCGGCAACGGTCCCATCTACACCTACGAGGTCAAGCGGTCCGGCCCGTACTCAATCGAGCTGGTGGCGGACGACGGCATCTGCCCGGAGACGGCCACGGCGACGTCCTCGGTGGCCGTCGCGCCCTTCGGCGACACCGCCAAGTGGAGCTTCCGTCTCTTCGGCGCCTACCTGCGCGCCTCCGACGACAAGTTCCACGAGACTCTGAGCGGCGGCACGGCCGTCGAAGAGCGGCGGAAATTCGATCTCGGCGGCCACCACGGCGGCTTCGGAGCCGGGTTCGAGTACCGTCCGCTCCACGTCTGCGACCTGTCGCGTTGGGGCGTCGCGGTCGACGTGATTGATTCGGAGCTCGACTCGCACATCATGATCGACAGCCCGCGGGGCTGGGGGATGGGGGAAGAGAAGGTCAGCATCCTGCCCGTCCTGCTGAGCCTGAACTATCACTTTACCCCCGGCAAGCGGGCGGACTTCTTCGTCGGCCCGACCGTGGGCTACGCCTTCCTTGGCGACGCCAGCTTCCACACCCTCGGCCTTACGTACACCGAGAACTTCAAGGATGATTTCACCTACGGAATCAACTTCGGAGTCGACGTGCCGTTCGGAGCCGAGCACCAGTACGCCTTCACCGCCGGCCTGCGCCAGCTCTTCCTCAAGGCCAAAGCCAGCGGGCCGAGCAACTTCAGTCTCGACGTCAACCCCACCATCGCAACCGCCGGAATCTCCTTCCGGTTCCGGTAAGCGTTAGGTGATCCGACAGCCCCGCCTCCTTCAACAGGGGGCGGGGTTGTTCACGTACCGGATCGCTCCCACGGCCCGCCGTATCCTTACCGCGAGCCAAAGTATCCATACCGCGTCTTTCAGATGCTTACCGGGACTCCCGGTATCCTTACCCTGTCCCGCCGATGCATACGGGGTGCCCCGGTATCGATACCGCGGGCTGGATATCCTTACCGGGAGCCCCGGTATCCTTACCTTGTTCCGTCGATGCTTACCGGGAGATCCGGTATCGATACCGCGGGCTGGGTATCCTTACCGGGAGCCCCGGTATCCTTACCCTGTCCCGCCGATGCTTACCGGGTGCCCCGGTACCGATACCGCGGGCTGGATATCCTTACCGGGAGTCCCGGTATCCTTACCTTGTTCCGCCGATGCTTACCGGGAGATCCGGTATCGATACCGCGGGCTGGGTATCCTTACCGGGAGTCCCGGTATCCTTATTTTTTTCCACCGATGCTTACCCGGAGCCCCGGTATCGATACCGCGGGGCTCGGTATCCTTTGTCCACATGCCGGATTGAGATATCCTCAAGAAAATTCTCTCTTGTTGGGGGGCCTTATGAGCTTAGGACAGCGCACAGGCTGGTTGGGGACGCTGGTGGCGTGGCGTGAAAAGACGGACTGGATACCGCCTCTCCTGGCTCGCCTGACCCTGGGAGTCATCTTCGCTGAGTCCGGCTGGGGAAAGCTCCACAACCTGCCCAAGGTGATCGCCTTCTTCACGGAGCTGGGCATCCCCGCTCCGTCCATTCAAGCTCCCTTCGTGGCCGGAGTGGAGTTTGTCGGCGGCCTGCTGCTTTTCGTGGGTCTGTTCACCCGCCTCGCAGCCATACCCCTCTCGGCCACCATGCTGGTCGCCATCGCGACAGCCAAGATGGGCGATGTTCACTCCATCGATGATTTCGTAGGGCTCACAGAATGGGCCTATCTTGTTCTTCTGATCTGGCTGGCGTGGGAGGGTGCGGGAAAAGTTTCGCTGGATGCTTTGATCGGCCGTCGCAAGAAGCCTGGGGCGATCTGAAGCCGTATGAAGGTCTTCCTTTCCTCCACCGCGCAGGATCTGGTCGCCCACCGCCGGGTTGCCGACGACACCATCCTGCGTCTCTCGCAGGAAGCCGTGGCGATGGAACGGTTCGGCCCGCTGCCCGGTGAGCCGGTGGCCGAGTGCGAGCGCAAGGCGCGCGAGAGCGACATCGCGGTGTGCATCGTGGCGCACCGGTACGGATTCGTGCCTGAGAAGGGCCGCGGCAGCATCACGCAGCGCGAGGTGGAGGCGGCGAAGGCAGCCGGCAAGGACGTGCTGGTGTTCATCGTCGCGGACGACTACCCCTGGAGCGAGAAGAAGGAGCAGGATCTCCTCACCGATCCGATCGTGTTGGCGGATCCGGCCCGCGTTGCGGAGGTCGTGGAGGGAGTTGCCGGCCTCGGTGCCTTCAAGGCCTGGCTGAAGAAAACCTTCGTCTGCGACACGTTTACGACGCCCGATGAGCTCGGCCGCAAGATCGCAATGGCTCTGCCGAAGCATGTCCAAAAAACGCCGCACGCCGCGCCGCCTGCTCCGAAGCAGGGCGAAGTCCGCATCGTCCACGCGCTCCAGCCCGCGCCTCACTTCTACGGCCGCGACGTGCTGGTGAAAGAGCTAACGGCCTGGGTTGCGGACCTGGCTTCGCCGGACCGGGTGTGGTCGTTGGTAGCTGCGGGCGGCACCGGTAAGACGGCGGTGGCCGAGCGCGTCGTCCGGGACATGCGGCCCGGCGAGGCGAACGTGCTCGTCTGGTCCTTCTATGAGAGACCCGATGCCGACGCCTTTCTGCGTGAGTGCAACCAGCTCTTCCTCGGTGAAGAGGAGGGCCCCGCGGGCGGGCGACTGGAACGCCTCGAGCGCGGCCTCCGCGACGGGCGACCCCATCTGATTGTGCTCGACGGGCTGGAGCGAGTGCAGGAGGATGCCGACTCCGGCCGCGTGCGTGGTGAGCTTTCCGACCAGACGCTCAAACTGCTCCTCCGAGCGCTCGCCGCCGGTCTCGGTCGCGCCCGTGCCCCTGTGACCTCCCGCTTCCCGCTCGTCGATCTTCAAGACTGGACAAACCGTGGCTACCGCGATACCCGTCTTGACGATCTCACTCCGGAGGCCGCAGTGGCCGTACTGCGCGGTTGGGGTGTGGTCGGCGACGAGGCAGAGCTTCGTGCTGCTGCGGCCCAAGTGGGGAACCACGCGCTCTCCGTAGCTGTGATCGGCTCGTACCTCCATTCTTTCGCGAACGGGCACATTGAGGAGGTGAGGAGTTTCGACCTGGACGCGGTGACAGGCGACGATCCGAAGGCGGCGAAGCTGGCGCGGGTGCTCGCCTCATATGCAGAGCGTTTGCCGCCCGAGGAACGCGAACTGCTCGCGCGCCTCTCGGTGTTCGCCCGTGGCGTGACGCTGGAATTGCTCGGCGTCCTTGTCGACGCCGGCGGCGAGGTTGCTGGGTTGCTGCTAAATGCAAGACCGCGCATCGTGATGCTTCTGAGTAGCCTGAAGGCACGCGGGTTGGTGTTCGAGTATCACAGCGACACGAGCGTCACCTGGACGGCGCATCCCTTCCTACGCGAGAGGTTCCGGGAACTTCTCGGCTGCCCGCCCGAGAGGGTGTTCGACGTAGTGGCGAGGGATCTTGGGGCTGGGCTGGAGAAGAGTCCGGAGACGAAGCCGAGCGATCCGAGTATGCTCGATCGCTACGAGCGTCTGATCGAAGCGACACGGCTCGCTGGGCGAGAGCAGGAGGCATTCAATCTATATACCAGTGGAATCAGCGGTCAGCACCTAAGCTATGTACTTGGAGAGTACCAGCGAGGATACCGGATTCTGTCGTCGTTCGGCGCAACCGGAATGCCGGTAGATCTTGGACTCACGATGGAGTTGCGGGAGAGGTCGCGTCTCGCGAACGAACTCGCCCATTTCGCGTTCATGCTCGGCCGCTTGGCGGAGGCGTGGGCGATCAGGCAGGTGGACAATAGGTGGTACGAGTCGCTTGGCGTCCACGAAGACTCGGCTATCGGACTCCAGCACTCGAGTGCGCTGGCATTCGCACGGGGGCAGCTAGGAGAGGCTCGTGCACTCGCCGACGCTGCATTGACCGAAAGCGCTGCTGCGAACGACCGCATGGAGCAAGGGAACTCGCTGGCGCTACGCGCGGACGCCACTCACTCGCTAGGCGAGATCCTCGCGGCCCGGGTGGACTTCGACTCCGCAGTAGGCCTGAGAGGCCCCTTGCGGTCACTGCCGGGTTTTTGGCACGCACGCCACCTCCTTGACCTCGGCGACCTAGCCGCCGCTCGCGCCCTCTGCGACCACGGCCTCCAAACGGCGCGCGAAGGCAACGTGAACTTCGAACTCCCCCGCTTTCACGCTCTCCTCGCCCGCATTGACCTCGCTGAAGGCAACGATCCAACCCTCCACCTTGATGAGGTCCGCGCCTGGACCTCGCGAACCAGCGACATGGAGTTCATCATCGAAGCCCATCTCCTTATCGCCCGCCATCTCCTCGCATCCGGTGATCCGCAGGCCGCCCTAGGAGAGGCCGAGTCCGGCCTGCTGCACGCCGTTTCGTGCGGGTATGGGCTGCTCCGCATCGAACTGCTTGTTGCGATGGCACGCATATCGCTGGCCTGGCCCGATGCACCGAAGGCAATCCAGGCGGCGCGCGAGGCACTCGATCTCGCGACGCATCCGGACTGCCAGTATGCGTGGGGCGAGGCGGACGCGGCGCAGGTTTGGGGTGAGGCCTACTTTGCGAACCATGAACCTACTCTCGCGAAGCGCGCGTTAACCCGCGCGTTGGAGGTACGCAAGCGCATTGAGCACCCGGGGGCTGCGGAGACGGAGAAGTGGCTGGCTCGGGTTGGGTGAGAGGCTGCCCAGCCTGAGAGGAGATTTCGATTGAAGTTCAACGAGCCAGCATCGCCGGAGGAGATGGCGCAGCGGAAGCGTGTGGCCGCAAGGCTTCGAGCGAAAATGGCCAAGCCTGCCACGGAATATGACAAGGAGCTCTGGCAGGAGTTCATGGATCTTGGACGCGAGCGCCTGACGTTCCGTTCTTGAGGGGGTGTCTCGAAAGTAAGGTCCGGCGCGAACCCGGATCGTGACGCCGACCCTCTTGGTGGACGGAGCTCTGTCCGCCGCATCGAGAGGTGAGCCAAACAAAAGCGGGGTTAGTTGCCGGCGGGACGCCGGCGCTCCCAGGGGTGCCCGGCCGTGGCGTCTTTCGCATTGCTCCCTCTTCTCCCGGCCGGCGGGGGGGAGGCTGGGAGAAGAGGGCCGGGGTGATGAGGGCCTCGGCGGTGCGGCCACCGGTCCGCCTTTCGGCTTGCCGTAGCGGCGTCGAACCCCCCTCCTATAGTCTTCCAAGACGCCCTCTGAGATCGCGGAGCACTTGACACCGCCCCCACTCCGGCATATGGTGCATATATGAATGACCGCCGCCCATCTGGGGACGGCGGGTTTTTTTGCCCCTAATGGTACAGATATGAATGGAATCCGGCGCATCCTCTGTCCGGTCGATTTCACGGAGTTCTCCCGGCGCGCGGCTTCGCTCGCGGCGGCCTGGGCTCGCCAGTTTGGGGCCGAGGTGTCGGCTCTTCACGTGCGCACCAACGGGCTGGACCGGCAGGCGGAGGCCTGGGATGGTCCGGGAAAGCTCTCCGTTGTGGAGGGCGATCCGGTCGACGTCATCCTGGAGCAGGCCGCGGCTCTCTCGGCAGACCTGATCGTCATGGGGACGCATGGCCGGCGAGGGTTCGACCGGTGGGTGCTGGGATCGGTGACGGAGCGGGTGATGCACCATGCGCCGTGCCCGGTCCTGACCGTCAACGGCCGGTCCGAGCGGCCCGATCCGGATGGTCCGCCGTTCTCGCGCGTCCTCTGTGGGGACGACCTGACCCCCGGCGTGCTGACCTACGCCCTGTCCCTGGTGCGCGGCTCTGGCGCCCGGTTGGAGGTGCTCCACGCCGTGGAGGAGGTGCCGGAGGCGGGGGCTCTCGGCGGGACGCCTTTTGCGTATGGCCCGGTCCTGATGGCCCAGGCGCGGGAGCGGCTGCACGCGGCCATTCCGGCGGCGGACCGGGAGTCCGGTCTCGTTCACGAAGAGGTGGTCTGCGGCCGGGCCTATCAGCAGATCCTCCGGCGGGCTTCCTCGGAGAAGGTGGATCTAATCATCATGGGCGTGCATAGCGGGCGCCCCTTCAACGATATGTTTTTCGGATCGACCACGCACCATGTGGTGCGCGGGGCCGACTGTCCAGTGCTCATCGTGAGGAGAGGCAAGGAATGAATCGTCAACTGGTTATCGGCCCGGGCGGCCTTTTTATCGCCCTGGCTCTGGTCCTGTCGGCCGGCTGCGGTGGTAAGGGCGAGAAGGATAAGAAGGACGCTTCGGCCCCTCCGCCGCCGGCCGCGGTAATCGTCGCCCCGGTCGTGCAACGCGACGTGCCGGTCTCCAAGGAGTGGATCGGCACCACGGACGGTAACGTCAACGCCGAGATCCGGCCCAAGGTCGACGGCTATCTCCTGCGCCGGAATTATCCGGAGGGAAGCCTTGTCCGCCAGGGACAGCTCCTCTTCGAGATCGATCCGCGCCAGTCCCAGGCGGCGCTCCAGCAGACCCAGGCCGATCTGGAGCAGGCCCGCGCCAACCTCGCCAAGGCGCACCAGGACGTCGTCCGCTTCCAGCCCCTGGTGGCCCAGAAGGCCATCAGCCAGCAGGAGCTCGACAACGCGCTATCGGCGGAGCGCGCGGCGAAAGCGGCGATGGATGCCCGCCAGGCGGCCGTGCACGAGGCGCGCCTCACCAGCAATTGGGCCCGGGTGACCTCGCCGATCACCGGGATCGCCGGCGTCGCCCAGCAGCAGGTGGGCAACCTCGTGAGCCCCACGACGGTGCTCACCACGGTTTCCCAATGCGATCCGATCCGGGTTCAGTACCCCTTGAGCGAGACGGAGTACCTGCACTTTCAGGAGAGGCTCCAGAAGAACCCGGCAGCGGCGCGCGAGGACAATCTCGAGCTGGTGCTGGTCGACGGCAGCGTTTTCCCCCATAAGGGCCACGTGCTGTTCGCGGGCCGGCAGGTGGACGTGAAGACGGGCACGATCTCCATGGTCGCCCTCTTTCCCAATCCAGGGAATGAATTGCGCCCCGGCCAGTTCGCCAAGGTGCGGGCGGTGACGGAGGTGAAGAAGGGGGCGATCCTGGTGCCGCAGCGCGCCGTCAACGAGCTCCAGACCGGTTACCAGGTGGCGGTGGTGGGCGCCGACGACACGGCCGAGATCCGCACCGTCCAGGCCGGCCAGCGTGTCGGCAAGCTGTGGGTGATCGATTCCGGTTTGCAGCCCGGCGACCGCGTGGTGGTGGAGGGCTTTTCGCGCGTCAAGTCCGGCGCCAAGGTGAAGCCCACGGAGGCGCCGCCGGAGGTGGCGGAAGGCACGCCCGCGACGACTCCCGGCACAGGTCCGGCGACGGGAGGGAAGTAACCCATGGCACGCTTTTTCATCGACCGGCCGATCGTCGCGATCGTCATCTCGATCCTCACGGTGCTCCTCGGCCTCGTGGCCCTGGTGGGGCTGCCGATCGCGCAATATCCGGACATCATTCCGCCCCTCATCCAGATTCAGAGCACCTTTCCCGGCGCCGACGCCATCACCGTCGAGCAATCCGTGGCCACGCCCCTCGAGCAGCAGATGAACGGCGTCGAGGACGAGCTTTACATGCAGTCCGTGAACGCCAGCGACGGCTCGATCACCCTGAAGGTGACTTTCGACGTCGGTACCGATCGCAACGCCGATCAGGTGAATGCCCAGAACCGGGTCTCGCAGGCGCAGCCGAGCCTGCCGCCGGACGTCAACACCGTCGGCCTCACGTATCGTAAAACCCAAGGCACGCCGTTGATGCTCATCTCGGTCTTCTCGCCGAAGGGGACGTATCCAGGGCTGTTCCTTGGCAACTATGCCCTGATCAACGTGAACGACGCGCTCTACCGAGTGCCGGGCGTCGGCCAGGTGCTGAACTTCGGCGCCTCGGACTATGCCATGCGGGTGTGGGTCAAGCCGGACCAGCTTGCGAAGCTGGGGCTCACGGTCTCGGACCTGCTGCGCGCCCTTCAACAGCAGAACACGGTGAATCCTTCGGGCCAGATCGGCGCCGAGCCAGCGCCGCCCGGCCAGGAGTTCACCTACACCGTGCGCGCCCAAGGGCGGCTCATCACCGCGGATCAGTTCGGCGACGTGGTCGTGCGGCTCAATCCCGACGGCTCGGCGGTGCGCCTGCGGGACATCGCGCGCATCGAGCTGGGGGCGCTGAGCTACAAGCAGATCGGCCGGTTCAACGGCCAGCCGTCGAGCATCGTCGCCATTTTCCAGGCGCCGGGCTCGAACGCCCTGGCGGTGGCCGAGGGCGTGAAGAAGACGATGGCCCAGCTCAAGGCCAGCTTCCCCGAGGGCCTCGACTATAAGGTTTCCGTGGATACGACGCTGCCGGTGACGGAAGGCATCAAGGAGATCCTGACCACGCTCATCGAGGCGATGGTGCTGGTGATCCTCGTCGTCTTCCTTTTCCTGCAGAACTGGCGTGCGACTTTGATTCCCCTGGTCGCCGTGCCGGTGTCGCTGATCGGCACCTTCGCCGCTTTTCCGCTGCTGGGTTTTTCGATCAACTCGCTGTCGCTCTTCGGCCTGGTGCTCGCCATCGGCCTGGTGGTGGACGACGCGATCGTCGTGGTCGAGGCCGTGGAGCATCACATCGAGGAAGGGATGACGCCGCGCGCCGCGACCCTTCAGGCGATGAAGGAAGTTTCGGGGCCGGTGGTCGCCATCGCCCTCATCCTGTCCTCGGTGTTCCTGCCGGTCGCCTTCCTGGGCGGTATCCAGGGGCGGCTCAACAAGCAGTTCGCCATCACCATCGCCATCTCGGTGCTCATTTCGGCGTTCAACGCCTTGTCCCTGTCGCCGGCTCTTTCGGCTCTGTTATTGCGTCCCCGGAAGGAGTCGCGAGGATTCCTGGCCCGCGGCTTCGGTCTTTTCAACCGGGCTTTCGATAAGGGGAAAAATGCCTATATTGGAGCCTCCGCTTTCCTCATCCGCAAAGTGGTGATCGCGTTGGTGATCCTGCTGGGGTTCGCCCTGCTCGCGGGAGGGCTCGGCAGGAAAGTTCCCACCAGCTTCCTGCCGGACGAGGACTACGGCTCCTTCTATCTCAACGTGCAGCTTCCGGACGCTTCGTCGCTCCAGCGCACGGACGCCGTCTGCCGCAAGGTCGAGGCCATCCTGGCCCAGACCAAGGGCGTGCGCTACTACAACACGGTGGCCGGCTTCAGCCTGCTCTCCTACGTCTCATCCACCTACAACGGCTTTTTCTTCGTCTCGCTCGATCCGTGGAGCGAGCGGGAGGGCAACGGTCGCTCGGCCAAGGAATTGGCGGCGAAGCTCAACGACGCCTTCCGCTCCCAGATTCCGGAGGCCAACGTCATTGCCTTTCTGCCGCCCGCCATTCCCGGCCTCGGCACTTCGGGCGGCTTCTCGCTCTGGGTGCAGGACAAGAGCGGCGGGTCGGTTGAATACCTGAACCAGAACCTCCAGAAATTCCTCGAAGCCGCGCGCAAGCGGCCGGAGCTTCAGAACGTCAACAGCTCCTTCCGCGCCGCCGTGCCGCAGGTGTTCGTCGACGTCGACCGCGACAAGGCGCTGAAGCAGGGAGTGCCGGTGGCCGAGATCTATCAGACGCTCCAGGCCTTCCTCGGCGGCGTCTTCGTCAATCAGTTCAACCGCTTCGGCCGCCAGTGGCGCGTCTATCTCCAGGGTGAGGGGGAGGAGCGCACGACCCCCGACGACGTGGGCCAGTTCTACGTCCGTAACAACGACGGCAACATGGTTCCGCTCTCGGCCATCACCACCCTCCGGCGCACCGCGGGCCCCGAATACACGCAACGCTTCAATCTGTTCCGCGCCGCCCAGGTGGTCGGATCGGCGGCGCCCGGCTACAGCTCGGGCCAGGCCCTGGACGCTCTGGAACAGGTGGCCGCGCAGACGTTGCCGCGTGAAATGGGCTTCGACTGGGCGGACCTCTCCTACCAGGAGAAAAAGGCGGAGGGAACCGCGGGCAAGGTCTTCATGCTCTCCATCGTCTTCGTGTTCCTCATCCTGGCGGCGCTCTATGAAAGCTGGACGCTGCCGTTCAGCGTGCTGCTCTCCGTGCCGGTGGCGGTCTGCGGCGCCTTCGCGGGGCTCCTGCTGCGCAAATTCGACTTCGACGTCTTCGGGCAGATTGGGCTTGTGGTGCTGATCGGTCTCGCCGCGAAGAACGCCATTCTGATCGTCGAGTTCGCCAAGGCGGAGTTCGAGAAAGGGCGAAGTCTTTCGGACGCCGCGCTCGAGGGGGCGAAGCTGCGTTTGCGGCCCATCCTCATGACCTCGTTCGCGTTCATCCTCGGCTGCGTGCCCTTGTGGATCGCCCAGGGCGCGGGCGCCACGTCGCGCCAGATCCTTGGCACCGTGGTGGTGGCGGGCATGCTGGCCGCCACCTGCCTCGCCATCTTCCTGATTCCCGTGCTCTTCGTGGTGGTCGAGAAGATCGGCGGCGCCGAGCGCAAGCGGGCCGCGGAAGGAGCCCCCATGCTGCCGGTTGCCGAGGAGAGCCACTCATGAGGCGCGCATTCTTTCCCCTTGTTCTTCTCGTTTTCGGCGCTCTTTCCGGTTGCGTCGTCGGCCCGCAGTACAAGCGGCCGGTCGTGACCGTTCCAGATCAGCATCGCGGCCAGGTCAGCCCGGCGCAGGCAGCGTCGCTCGCCGACCAGCCGTGGTGGGAGATCTTCCACGACGACGCCCTCAAGGCGTTGATCGCCGAAGCGCTCAAGAACGGTTACGACGTTCGTCTCGCCGCTTGGCGGGTGGAAGAGGCCCGCGCGAACGCCGGAATCGCGAATTCACAACGCTTTCCCGCGATCCAGGGCCAGGTGGAGGCGGGATACGGCCGGCAGTCGCACTTCTCCTCGTCTCCCGACGCGCAGGGAGGCCTGATCCAGGCCAACATCAACGCCTCCTGGGAATTCGATCTGTTCGGCCGCATCCGCCATTTGAACGAGGCGGCGCTGGCCGAATATCTGGCTTCCGAGGAGGCGCGCCGCGGTGTGTTTCTTTCGCTCGTCTCCGACGTCGCCACCAACTACTTTCAACTGCGCGAGCTCGATCTGCAACTGGAGATCGCGAAGCGGTCCTCGGCGGATTTCCAGGAGACTTTCGACCTCTTCGACCGGCGCCTTCAGGGAGGCGTCGCGTCGGCCCTGGAAACCGCGAGCGCCGAGGCTTCGCTGGCCTCGACGGCGGCCAACATTCCGGATCTCGAGCGGCAGATCCTGGAGCAGGAGAACCGGCTGGCCTTCCTCCTCGGCCGTAACCCGGGCCCCATCGCGCGCGGCGCGGTGCTGAACGATCAGTTTTTGCCCCCGGACGTGCCGCCCGGCCTCCCCTCGGACCTGCTCCAGCGGCGGCCGGACCTGCGGCAGTCCGAGCAGAGCCTCATCGCGGCCAATGCCAACGTCGGCATCGCCAACGCCGATTTCTTCCCCCGCATCAGCCTCACCGGCATGCTGGGCACCGTGTCCCCCCAGATCTCTCAGCTCTTTCCGGCGGGTCGCACCTGGACGATCGGCGGCGGCCTGCTGAGCCCGTTGTTTCAGGGCCGGCGTCTCCGGGAGGAGTACCGCGCCGCCGAGGCCCGCTGGGAGCAGGCCAGGGTGTTGTACGAGCAGAGCGTGACCAACGCGTTCAACGAGGTTTCCACGGCTCTCGTGGCCTATCAGAAGCTCGCCGAAGTTGAGAAGCAACGGGCGCGGGCGGTGGCCGCGGACCGTCAGGCGGCGCAGATCGCGAACCAGCGCTACACCGCCGGCCTCTCGTCCTATCTCGACGTGCTTCAGGCGCAACAGCAGCTTTATCCGGCGGAGAACCTCCTCGCGCAGGCGCGCTACAACCGATTGGCGACCCTGGTGCAGCTCTACCGGGCGTTGGGCGGCGGCTGGAAGCTGGGCGACGCGCAGTGGCCGGCGGCAGCCGGTCCGGAGACGAAGTGATGCCCCCGTCGGTCCCCACGCACGCGACTCTCTATCCGTCCGAAAGCAGCCGGGTGATGTCCGTCATCATCCGGCTCGGGGAGATCCTCGAAAAGCGGCTGGAAGAGAGCTTGGAAAAGGTGGATCTGTCGCTGGCCAAGTACAGCGCCATCAAGCATCTCGCGCTGGCCGGAGAGCCGCTGGCCTTGAGCGAGCTCGCGTCGCGGATGATCTGCGTCCGCTCGAACATCACCCAGCTCATGGGCCGCCTGGAAGCGGACGGCCTTGTCCAGCGCGAGGAAGATCCCCATGATCGCCGCTGCGTCCGCGCCACTCTGACACCCCTGGGCCGGGAGCGTCAGGCCGTCGGCGCCGAGTGCGTGCGCCAGGTGCAGGATGGTATGGCAGAAATCCTTTGCAAGCTCGACTATGCAGCCCTGGAGGAGGCGCTGGCGGCGCTGAAGTAAAAGGTCCCACCAGTCCCCGAAAGCCGGAAATCCCGGTGTTCGCTTCTCGCGCCCTCCACTCTTTACGTCTTCTTAACCTCTTTGCGCGGTTCTTGCATCAGAATCGCCGGATGGCGGCTCGTGCCGCCCGACGTTGAACGCATGCCGTTCCTACCTAGAGGCCTGAGCGATGATCTCCGAACCCCCTGTCAAGGAAGAATTCAAGCAAGAGAGAGCGGCCCCCGCGACGGCGCGGGAGACGGAGAAGCCCAAAGCCTCTCCTGGGCCTCCTCCTTCGGATACGAACGCGCTGGACGAGCCGCCGCCCCGGCGCCATTGGCTGCGCTGGCTTCTGATTCTCGGCGCCGTGGCCGTGGCAATCTACCTGTTTACCCACAGGCCGGGGCAGAACAAGGGCGGGAACCCGCAGGAGCAGGGTCAGAGCGGGGGCAAGGGCGCCGCGGGCGGCAAGGGCGGACAGGACCGTCCCGTGCCGGTGCTGGCCGCCGCGGCGCGGACGAAGGACGTGGGCGTCTACCTGACCGGCCTGGGCACCGTCGCGGCTCTGAACACCGTCGGGGTCAAGAGCCGGGTAGACGGCCAGATCCTGCGCATCAACTTCCGTGAGGGGCAGATCGTCCGCGCCGGCGACCTGCTGGCCGAGATCGATCCCCGGCCCTTCCAGGTCCAGCTCATGCAGGCCGAGGGCCAGCGGGCCAAGGACGAGGCGGCGCTCCAGAACGCCAAGGTCGATCTCCAGCGCTACGAGATCCTGATCCAGCAGGACTCCATTCCGCGCCAGCAACTCGACACCCAGGCCGCCACCGTCAAACAGTTCGAGGCCGCCCTGAAGAGCGATCAGGCGCAGATCGAGAGCGCCCGGCTGAACCTTACCTACGCGCGCGTCACCGCGCCCAGCGGCGGCCGGGTCGGCCTGCGGCAGGTGGACGTCGGCAACGTCGTGCACGCCAGCGACGCCAACGGCATCGTCACCATCACTCAGCTTCAGCCCATCAACGTGCTCTTCACCATTCCCGCGGACCACCTTTCCCAGGTGCTGCCGCAGGTGCATTCCGGCCAGAGCCTCCCCGTCGACGCCTATGACCGCGACCTCAAGAACAAGCTCGCCACCGGCAAGCTGCTGGCGGTCGACAACCAAATCGATCCCACCACCGGCACCGTGCGCATCAAAGCGGTTTTCGACAACGACGACGAGGCGCTGTTCCCCAACCAGTTCGTCAACGCCCGCCTGCTGGTGGACACGCTGCGCGGCGTCGTCACCGTGCCCAACGCCGCCATTCAGCGCAGCCCGCAGTCGACGTTCGTCTACCTGGTGAAGCCCGACCACACGGTCGAGTCGCGCAACGTCGCGGTGAAGATGTCCGAGGCCGACGAGTCGACCATCCAGAGCGGCCTCGCGGCCGGCGACGTGGTGGTCATCGACGGCGTCGACAAGCTGCGGCCGGGCTCCAAGGTGGACGTCTCGATGGTGGATGCGAACGGCCATGTGATCAGCCGCCCCGATGGAGCCGGAAACGGCGCTGGAGACGGCGGCGGATCGCGGAAGGGCGGCGGCCGGAGCGGCGGAGCCAAGAAAGCGGGATCATGAGCCCTTCGAAGCCGTTTATTCTGCGGCCGATCGCGACGTCGCTGCTGATGGTGGGCCTGCTGCTCGCCGGTCTCTTCGCGTTCAAGCAGCTTCCCGTGTCGGCGCTGCCCGAGGTGGATTACCCGACGATCCAGGTGATCACCTTTTATCCCGGCGCCAGCCCGGACGTCATGGCGTCCGCCGTTACGGCACCGCTCGAACGCCAGTTCGGCCAGGTGCCGGGCCTCAACCAGATGACGTCGGTGAGCTCCGAGGGGAGCTCGCTCATCACCTTGCAGTTCGCCCTCGATCTCGATATCGATATCGCCGAGCAGCAGGTGCAGGCCGCCATCAACGCCTCGGGAAGCTACCTGCCGCGCGACCTGCCCAATCCGCCGATCTACAGCAAGACCAATCCAGCGGACGCGCCGGTGCTCACTCTCGGCCTGACCTCGAAGACGCTGCCGTTGTCGAAAGTGCAGGACCTCGCGGACACCCGGTTGGCGCAGAAGATCTCCCAGCTTTCCGGCGTCGGCCTGGTGAGCATCAGCGGCGGCCAGAAGCCGGCGGTGCGCATTCAGGCGAACCCCACCCAGCTCTCGGGCTACGGACTCACCCTGGAGGACATCCGCACCGCGGTGTCCACGGCCAACGTCAACCAGGCCAAGGGCTCTTTCGACGGCAGCCGGCAGTCCTACCAGATCGCGGCCAACGATCAGCTCCTGTCGAGCGATCAGTACCGGCCGCTGGTGGTCGCCTATAAAAACGGCGCGCCCGTCCACCTGTCAGACGTGGCGACCGTCATCGACGACGCCGAGAACGTCAAGCAGGCGGCGTGGATGAACGAGACGCCGGCCGTCATTCTCAACATCCAGCGCCAGCCGGGCGCCAACATCATCGGCGTCGTCGACCGCATCCAGGCTCTCCTGCCGCAGCTCCGGGCGTCGCTGCCGTCGTCGGTGCAGCTCACGGTCCTCACCGACCGCACTACCACGATCCGCGCCTCGGTGCGCGACGTGGAGTTCGAGCTGATGCTCACCATCGGTCTGGTGGTGATGGTGATCTTCCTGTTCCTGCGCACGCTCGCCGCGACCATCATCCCCAGCGTCGCGGTGCCGCTGTCGCTGGTGGGCACCTTCGGCGTCATGTACCTGCTCGGCTACAGCCT
>Ga0134121_10000969_pt1 | contig 28818 bp, 25 predicted proteins | sample KB301_FD_96463 | JGI IMG/M metagenome (GOLD analysis project Ga0134121, IMG submission 96463) | Terrestrial soil microbial communities without Nitrogen fertilizer from Kellogg Biological Station, Michigan, USA - KB3-0-1 | ecosystem: Environmental > Terrestrial > Soil > Unclassified ... | reverse complement strand
GTCGAAGTCCTCGGGCCGCTGGGGGAAGTTGAGATACCTCGTGTCCACCACCAGCAGCGGAGACCGGCTGTAGTAATGATAGTAGTGATTGTACGCGTCAATCAACTCCCCCAGGTATTGGGGGGAGATCGCCTTCTCCACCGGCCGCGCGCGCTTGCGAATGCGCTCCATGCAGGTGTCGACGTCGGCCACCAGGTGGATGACGAGATCGGGCACCGGCACCTGCGGCTCCAGCAGGGCGTAGAGCTTGTCGAACAGCATCAGCTCGTCGTCGGAGAGGTTCAGATAGGCGAAGATGCGGTTCTTCCAGAAGGTGTAGTCCGCCACCAGGACGCGGTCGAAGAGGCCGCGCTGGCCGATGTCCTGCTGCTGCTTGTAGCGCGAGAGGAGGAAGTAGAGCTCGGTCTGGAAGGCGGCGCCCGGCCGGTCCTTGTAGAAGTCCCCGAGGAAGGGGTTGTCCACGTCCTCGAGGATCTTCACGCCTTCGAACCGGCGGGTCAGCAGCTCCACCAGGGTGGTCTTGCCGACGCCGATGGGGCCGTCGACCGCCAGATAGTGGAAACCGAGCGCCTCGGGCTTCAAGAGGCCAGGGCCGCGACCGGGTTGTACAGCGTGTCGCGCTCGACCGGCACGAAGCCCGCCTCACGCACGATCCGCTCCAGCTCCGGGCGGCTGAGCTGCTGCGAGGTGCCGGCGCCGGCCATGTGGTAGATCTTCTCCTCCACGATGGTGCCGTCCATGTCGTCGGCGCCGAAACGCAGCGCCACCTGGGCCAGCTTGGGGGTGATCATCACCCAGTAGGCCTTGATGTGGGGGATGTTGTCCAGCACCAGCCGCGAGGTCGCGATGTGCTGCAGGTCGCTGTCGCCCGTGGTGTGGTACTTGAGCCCCATGTAGTTGTTCTCGGGGTGGTAGGCGAGGGGAATGAAGGCGTTGAAACCGCCCGTCTCGTCCTGCAGCTCGCGCAGCCGCAGCAGGTGATCCACCTTATGCTCGGGCTGCTCGACGTGGCCGTAGAGCATGGTGCAGTTGCTCTTGATCCCCATCTTGTGGGCGATGCGATGGACCTCGATCCACTCGTCCGCGTCGAGCTTGCCGTCGCAGATGATCTCCCGCACGTCGGGATGGAAGATCTCGGCGCCGCCGCCGGGCAGCGATCCCAGGCCGGCGTCCCGCAACCGGCGCAGCACCTCCTCGATGGAGAGCTTCTCCCGCTTGGCGAACCAGCCGATCTCGATGGCGGTGAAGGCCTTGAGGTGGGCGTTGGGAAAGCGCTCCTTCAAGCCGCGCAGCATCTCCTCGTACCAGGACATCGGCAGGTCCGGATGGAGGCCGCCGACGATGTGGAACTCGGTGACGCTGTTGCCCCCCTGGTCCGCGGCGTGGGCGTACACCTGGTCGTGGGTCATCTCCCAGGCGTGCGACTCGCCCGGCAGCGCCGCGAAGCTGCAGAACTTGCAGTTGTAGGTGTAGACGCAGACGTTGGTGGGGTTGATGTGCCGGTTGACGTTGAAGTACGTGACGTTGCCGTTGATCCGCCGGCGGACGGTGTCCGCCAGCTTGCCCAGGTGGAGGAGGTGCGGCGTCGACAGGCACGTCAGGGCGTCGGCGGCGTCCAGGCGGACGCCGTCGCGCACCTTGACGGCGATCTCGCGCAACTGCGCGGGAAAGATCTCGGGTCGAATCGGTGAAATCTCGGTGCTCACGAGAGGAGTATATCAAGCGCCGTCGCGGCGAAGAGCCAGACCGACAGTGCGCCGTTGGCGTTGAAGAAGGCGGCGTTCAGCCGCGAGAGGTCGCCCGGCCGCACCACCCAGTGCTGGTAGATCAGCAGCAGCAGGCAACCGGCCCACCCCACCCAGTACCAGCGGCCCAGACCCGGCGGGTAGATCCGGGGGAGGAGGGCCAGAAGGATGAGCGTGCCGGCGTGGAGGGTGGCCGAGATCTGGAGAGCACCCACCACGCCGAAGCGGGCAGGAATGGAGTATAGGCCCGAGCCGCGGTCGAACTCGACGTCCTGGAGCGCGTAGAGGACGTCGAAGCCCGCCACCCAGGTCAATACCACGCCGGCGAGGATCAGCGGCGTGGCCTTCACGTCGCCGCGCACGGCGATCCAGGCTCCCACAGGCGCGCCGGCCAGGGAGAGGCCGAGGACCAGGTGCGACGCCCAGGTGAACCTCTTCGTGTAGGAGTAGAGGAAGAGGATGAAGAGGGCGACGGGCGACAAGGCCAGGGCCAGGGGGTTGAGCTGCCACGCCGCAACCACCAGCAGGGCGGCGCTGGCGGTCACGAAGACCGTCACGGCCGCGGGCGTCACCAGCCCGGCCGGCAACGCCCGCTTGGCTGTGCGTGGATTGGCGGCGTCGATCTTCCGGTCCACCAAGCGGTTGAAGCCCATGGCCGCGCTCCGCGCTCCCACCATGGCCGCCACGATCCAGAGGACCGTTCGCCAGGATGGCCAGCCTTCGGCGGCGAGGAGCATGCCCAGGAAGGCGAACGGCAAAGCGAACAACGTATGCTCGATTTTGATCATCTCGAGCACGGTCGAAAAGGTATGTAGGGGTCGCATGGAGCGGCCCATTGTATCGAGATCGCGCCTGGCCGGCTTACCGCGAATGGACGTCCATGAGCTTCAACGGCTGCACGCCGAGACTCTCGATCTCGACGGTGGTGCCGGTCAGGGTGACCTTTGCGGCGGCGATGAGCTTGCCGTCTCCCTTGCCGCTGGCGTCGAGGTGAATCTCGATGTAGCTGAAGGGATAGTCCATCGAGCGGAGGTTGTTGGCCGCCTCGCGGAAGGAGACCGGCCGGTCGATCATCAAGCGGATCAGGCGGCCGCCGTCAGCCTCCGGCTTCGAACGGGCCACCGCGACGGGGTAGCCAAGGCCGCCCTTGACACGGATGTACCCCGCTTCGAGGTCCCAAAGCGCGTCCCGCAAGGCGTCCGGGCCTTTCTCGGCGAGGATTCCCTTCAGATTGGCGACTTCCTGGTCGGACGAGTAGTGGTCGATGTGGATCACCACCGGGGCCGTGCCGCCCCCTTCCATGTTGGCGATAGTTCCAACGAACTGGTCGCCATGCGACTGCGCCTGGAGAGCGCCCGAGACGAGCAATGCCACGGCGACGATGAGAATCGTCGTCTTGAAGGCTGGGATTTTCATGATGGTCTCCTGAGGTTGAGTCTTCACCTCAAGGACCGTGCAATTCCTAAGCCGAGAGACGGGCCCCCCGGGAGAGACTCCCAGGGAGCCGAAGCGGAGGGACTTAGTACCGTGGCGGCCGGTAGCCGTTGTCGCGATCACGGTCGTTCCGGTCGTGCCCGTAACGGCCCCAGCGGTCGTAGCCATTGCCGCCGTAGTAGCGGGACAGCTCGGTCATCCGGCTGTAGATCTGGTGCATGCCGCGATCGACGTACGGCCGCGGCCGGACGTTTTCCATCGTGGCCCCCAGTTGGTTGAAGGACTGCTCGAGCCGCGCGAAGTCGCGCCCGGTGTGCCGTGGATTCTGCCGGTTGCTTTCCACCTCGTCGTGAAAGTGGGCAGCGGTGCCGGCGAGCTGCTGGAGATCGTCCAGCATCCGGGCCTCAGAAGGATCCGGCCGGCGGTTGTTGCGCAGGGCCAGCCGGTAGATATCACGAGCGGTCGCGTCGATCTCGTGGGCCAGGATGGACACGCGGTCCATGTGGCCAAAGTCGGGATACCGTTGGATGTCACGGCTGGGATATTGGTTGTCATGGCGTTCGTACTGAGCCTGTAGGGCAGGCGCCAGCAGGAGGGCCAGTAGGGCTGCGGTGATGAAAGCTGTGCGTTTCATGGTGTGTCTCCTCTCCTAGTTGACTCCTGATATCAAGGCAAACTCGATGCCAGGGGAAATTAAGGACTGGCAACAAAGGAGTTAGGAGAATTTCCCCAGGAGCGAGGGAATCATCAGCGATGTCCTCCTGAGAGGACGCTGAGATGCTTCAGGCTCCCCAGCGCAGTCCAGGATCTCCCGTCTCGGGAATTCCGAGCCGGTCCAGGAGGCGCAGGGAATAGTGATCGAGGAAGCGGCCGAGATCCTCGCCGCCGATGTAGAAGGCGGGGACGGGGGGCAGAATCACCGCTCCCGAAAGGATCAGGCGGCGCATGTTCTCGATGTGGACGAGGCTATAAGGAGTCTCGCGAAACCCGAGGACGAGGGGCCAGCGCTCCTTCAAGGCCACGGCGCCGGCGCGATGGACGAGGGTGCGAGCCGAGCCGGTGGCGAGGGCTCCGAGGGTACCGGAGCTGCACGGCAGGACGGCGGTGCCGGTGAGGCGGTAGGACCCTGAAGCAATCGGCGCGTCGAGCTCACCGTCGCGGTGGATTACGACCTTGCTCCGCGCCGCGGGATCGGTGATCGCCGCCGCAAGAAGGTCGGCCGCTCCGGTTTTCTCTTCCCCAAGCTCATGGCGGAGGACCTGGCTGGCTCCGGCGGACACCACCAGATGAATGCGCTCGATCTCCGGATGAGCGGCCAGCCGGCCCAGCACGTGGCGGGGAAGCAGCATGCCGGAGGCGCCGGTGACGAGGAGGGCGAGGCGGTGGGGCATGGTGGGGATCGTACAAGCCTGCGCAGCAGAAAAACCAAGAAAGAGACCTGAGGGACGCCAAAGACATCAGGGACGAAAAGTCTCCGAGAGGTCCCCTGAGGTCCCTGATGTTCTTTGTGTCCCTTTCTTCCCCTACAGCGGAAAATCCAGGTTATAAACCCACCGCCCCCGCTGCACCGACAACGGCAGGCTGCCGCGGTCGAGGCCACGGAGGACTTCGCGGCCCAGGGCCTCGGCGGAGTTGGTCTGCTGACCGTTGGCGCCGAGGATGACGTCCCCGGCTCTCAGCCCGCGCTCCGCGGCCACGGAACCGTTCGCTACCTGGCGAATGGCGAGGCCGCCCTGGACGGCCTCGACCTTGAGCCCCACCGAACGCTCCAGCACCTGAAGGCCCAAGCCCTGGGGCGGATGCACCGGCTTGAGGCTCACCTTCAACGTCCGCTCGCCACGGCGCACGTCCAACTCCACCGAGGCTCCCGCGGGCGCGGTGTAGAGGGCCGTTCCCACGTCCTCGCGGCTGACCACCGGATGGCCGCCGGCGGCGAGGATGACGTCCTTCTCCTGGAGCCCGGCGGCGGTGGCCGGTGAATTGGGATAGACCTTGAACACCAGGGCGCCCCGCTTCACGGCGATACCGGAACGTCGCGCCAGCTCGGGATCGAGGGTGAGCAGCCGCGCGCCCGACCACAGCGGCTGCAACTCGCCGAAACGCAGCAGGTCGTCCACCACCCGGCGGGCGCGGTCGGCGGGAATGGCGAAACCGATGCCGGTCGCTCCCGAGATAATGGCGGAGTTGATGCCGATGACGTCGCCGCCGACGTTGACCAGCGGGCCGCCCGAGTTGCCGGGGTTGATCGAGGCGTCGGTTTGCAGGAAGTCGGTGAACAGCCGCTCGCCGCGCTCCGAGGGAATGGTTCGTCCCACCGCCGAGAGCACGCCGGTGGTCACCGTGTTCGAGAGGCCGAAGGGATTGCCGATGGCGATCACCGTCTCGCCGATCATCAGGTCCGAGCTACGGCCCAGGGGGATGGCCGGCAGATTGCTCGTCTTGACCTTGAGCACGGCAATGTCGGCGTCGCGATCCGAGCCAAGAAGATCCGCTTCGAGCTCGCGGCCATCGAGAAGGGTGACGGTGACGCGCGAGGCGCCCTCGACAACGTGGGCATTGGTGACGACGATGCCGTTGCGGTCGACGATGAAGCCGGAACCCAGCGATTGGGCCTGGCGCTCGGTGCCAAGGCCGAAGATGCCGAAAAAGGGGTCCGCCTCGCGGACCGTCGACTGTGCCGAGATGTTCACCACCGCCGGCGAGATCTTCTCCACCACCGAGACCAGTGGCGTGCGGCGGGACGACTGCGGCGTCTGGGCCGCGGTCAGACTGGTCAGGAAAGCGCTGAGAAGCAAGTAGGAAAGAATCGTAAGTCGTCTCATGGCACCCTTAGGGTAATATGGGAATCCCCGTACGGGGAATCACGTCGCTTCGTGACGTCCCCTTCCGTAGAAACGCCCTGAAAAACGCAGGGTTCCGAACTGAGAGGAGGTTCTCCATCGTGTCCGTCCGAATCAGCCTGTTGCTGTGCGGCCTGCTGACGGTGGCTACCGCGGCGATGGCAGCCGAGGCAGCCCCGGGCAAACCAGCGTCCGGTGACATCTTTCCTTACCAGGTCTCCCAGACCACTCTCGCCAACGGTTTGAAAGTGGTCGTCATTCCCTACGATAGCCCGGGCACCGTCGCCTACTACCTGGTGGTGCGCACCGGCTCCCGCGACGAGGTCGAGGCGGGGCACAGCGGTTTCGCCCACTTCTTCGAGCACATGATGTTCCGCGGTACCGACAAGTATTCCGCGGACAGGTACAACGACGTCCTCAAAAAGATGGGCGCCGACTCCAACGCCTCAACCGCCGATGACGCGACCACTTACCACATTGTCGGTCCGTCGAGCGAATTGACCACGATGATGGACATGGAGTCCGATCGCTTCAAAGGTCTGAAGTACAGTGAGGACGCCTTCCGCACCGAAGCGCTGGCGGTGCTCGGCGAATACAACAAGGGCGTATCGAATCCCGTCCAGCCGATGTTCGAAAAGCTGCGCGACCTCGCCTTCGAGAAGCACACCTACAAGCACACCACGATCGGCTTCGTGGCCGACATCAAGGCGATGCCGGGCTACTACGAGTACAGCCGGCAGTTCTTCAAGCGCTTCTACCGGCCGGAGAACGTCGTCCTCGTGGTGGTGGGCGACGTCAAGCCGCCGCAGGTTTTCGACCTCGCCAAGCAGTACTACGGCGATTGGACACCTGGATACCAGGCTCCGGCCATTGTGCCCGAACCGCCCCAGAAGGAGAGGAAGAAGGCGCATCTCGATTGGCCCAACCCTACTCATCCCTACCTGCTCGTCGGTTATCACATGCCCGCCATCTCGACCAAGACCGTCGACTCCGCGGCTCTGGACATGATCGGCGATCTGCTGTTCAGCGAGTCGGCGCCGCTCTACCAGGAGCTGGTGGTCAACAAGCAGTGGGTCGATTTGGTTGAAGGGGGCCCGGGTGACAATCGCGATCCCAGCCTCTTCATCGTACTGGCGAGAGTCAAGTCCGACGACCTGATGCCCAAGGTCAAGGCGACGATCGATCGCTACCTGCAGCAGCTCGCTACTGAGCCGATGGATCCCAAGCGACTGGCGCGTACCCAGTCGTACGAGCGCTACTCCTTCGCCCTTGGGCTAGACACGCCGGGCAAGGTAGCTCGCCAGGTGGCTGAAACGATCGGCCAGACCGGCGACGTTCAGGACATCAACCGGCGCTTCGCGCAGTTCGAGAAGGTGACGCCTGCGGACATCCAGCGGCTCGCCCGCGCCACCTTTCAGCCCCAGAATGAGACCGAAGTGACCCTCTCCCACCCGGCCGGCGAGCCGGCGAAGCCTTCCCAGGGAGGCCAACCATGAGTGATTCCACGCGTCTCGCCGGAGGCCTGCTGCTTTTGAGCCTCGTCGCCGGAACCGGCACGGCGTTCGCCCAGAAACCGCAAAATCCGCCGAAATCCCCTAAACCTCGGACGCCTCCGACGCAGGCCATCCCCGCGACCTCGGCCACCGGCACCGGCATCGAGGTCGTCGAGCTGCCCAGCGCAAACTCGCCGCTGGTCTCCATTCAGCTTCAATTCCGCGCCGGATCGATCGCCGATCCCGCCGGCAAAGAGGGGCTCGCCGGCTTGACCGCCGCGATGGTTGCCGAGGCCGGCACCCAGAAGCGTTCTTACACCGATCTGGTCGACGCCCTGTACCCGATGGCCGCCACGATCACCGACAGTACAGATCGCGAGGTGGCCCTGATCGCCAGCGAGATCCACCGCGACAAGCTCGCCGAATTCACCTCCCTCCTGGAAGAGGCCGTTCTCCAACCCGGATTCGCCCAGGCCGATTTCGACCGCAACAAAGAACAGTTCCTGGCGGCGCTCACCAACAGCCTGCGCAGCAACGACGAGGCGCTCGGCCTCGAGCTGATCCAGGACGAGATCTATCAGGGGCATCCCTACGGCCACTCGCCGGTCGGCACGGTGGAGGGCCTCAAGAGCATCACCCTTGACGACGTCAAGTCCTTCTACAAGCAGCACTACACGCAGGCCAACCTGATGCTGGGAGTTGCCGGCGGCTATCCGTCGGGCTTCGTCGCCAAGCTCAAGCAGGACTTCGGGCATCTTCCCGTGGGAGTGAAAGAGTCCAAGCCCCTGCCGCCCGCACCGTCGGTCACCGGCCGGAACTTCACCCTGGTCGAGAAGCAGACCGGCTCGGTGGGCATTCACTTCGGCTTTCCGCTGCCCATCAACCGAGCCGACGCCGACTACTACCCGCTGATGGTGGCCAATAGCTTCCTCGGCGAGCACCGCACGATGAACGGCCGGCTGATGCAGCAGCTCCGCGGCAAACGGGGTCTCAACTACGGCGACTACGCCTACATCGAGTACTGGGCCAATCCGCCGTTCACCAGCAACCCCACTCCCAACGTGCCGCGGCGCGAGCAGTACTTTTCGGTCTGGATTCGCCCGGTGGTGCCGACCGACGCCCAGTTCGCCCTGCGTGACGCCCTCTACGAGGTGCAGCGGCTGCGGGATCAGGGTCTGACGAAGGATGAGTTCGAGCTCAGCCGGGACTTCGTCGTCAACTACTCGAAGCTCTGGGCGCAGAGCCTGTCGCGGCGTCTCGGCTTCATGATGGACAGCCGCTTTTACGGCATGCCGTACTACATCGACGAGATCGACAAGCGGCTGAAGAACCTGACCGTCGAGCAGGTCAACGCGGCGATCAAGAAGTACATCCAGACGGACAACTTCCAGGCCGTCTTCGTCACCGCCAACGCCCAGAAGCTCAAGGAGACGCTGGAGAAGGACGAGCCCAGCCCAAAGACCTACAACGCCAAGCCCGAGGCCGACGTGGCCGAGGCCGACAAGACGATCGAAGCGCTGAAGGTGAAGCCGACGTCGATCCGGATTTTGCCGGTGGATCAGGTGTTCCAGAAGTAGCAGCCCGCGAGACAGTGGACTCTTCGTGACGTTCGCCCCACCCGGGCATAAATGCCCGGACTACGAGCGACGCTGGATGAATCCAGCTTAAAAGCCCCTTCGGGGGGTGCAGCTCATAGCGCCGGCATTTATGCTCAGGTGGAGGCGGGCGGAGCGTCAGTCCGGACCCTCCAGCCTGAAAAGCGGGATAATCCAGCCTGTCAGCTACCAATCGTCCAAGTCGTTGGAATCAAAGGTAGAAACATCGCGGCGACGGGCGCGTCTCCTGATTGCCACGGATGCCTGCATCGCCTATACTTCGTGCATGCAATACACCCTGAGAGACATTCCAGCCCTCTTGGACTCTGAGCTCCGCCGGCGTGCGAAGGATGAGGGCAAGAGCCTCAACGCGGTCGCCGTCGAAGCTCTGATTCGAGGCGCGGGCCTTGGCCCGACTGCTCTTCGCCTGCGCGACCTCAGCGATATCGCTGGGACCTGGCAGGAGGATCGTGAGTTCGACCAGGTGATCGCAGAGCAAGATCAGATTGATGAGCATCTGTGGAAATGAAGCTTGCTCTTGACACCAATCGCTACACGGATCTGTGCCGAGGTCATGACGGGGTGGTCGCGCTGGTCGAGCACGCGGAGTTCGTCTTCCTTCCGTTTGCAGTGCTGGCGGAATTGCGGGCTGGTTTTGTCAGTGGGACGCGTGGTGCGGAGAATGAAGGCATTCTGCGTCGCTTCTTGATGAAACCGAGCGTAGCCGTCCTGTTTGCGAACGATCAGACAACCCATCACTACGCGGCTGTGTTCCGCCAGTTGCGGCGACAAGGAACGCCGATACCCATCAACGACCTCTGGATTGCTGCCCTGGTGCTTCAGCACGATCTCGTCCTCTGCGACCGTGATCATCATTTCGACCATCTTCCCCAGCTAGCACGGATCCAGGCGGGATAATCCAGCCTGCCAGCTACCAATCGTCCAAGTTGTTGGAATCAAAGGCGAAAATACCGCGGCGACGGGCCCAGCTCCACCTGAAGCCCCTCCGCGGCCCCTTCCTCGCCGTCCCGGTTGATCACACCTGTCGCCGGCCGCGGAAGGGCGGCTTTCACCGTTCCCGCCGAGCTCCACCCCACGACGACCTCATCACCGCTCTTCTGTCGGAACCGGTACAGCCGGGCCGGCGGGGGTGCCGGCAGCACCGCTTCCAGGCGGGAGCCGTCGAGTTGGCGAATCAGAGTCTTCAGGGCGAGAAAGGACGGCCGCCTGCGGGGATTCTCCGGATCGCTGGGATCGACCAGCCCGTAGCCGCGGGCCACGACCTGCCACCAGAAGACGCGCTCGACGAGGCCGGTGCCCAGGGTCAGGAGGTAGTAGCGGACCAGGTGATTCGCCTGGGTCTCCTCGTCCACCGAGACGTCTCGACCGGCCGGCGAGTGGGGGCCTTCCTTCAGCGGCCAGTTCACCTCGGTGATCCAGCAACGGCCGGCCGAGTTGCGGGCGGTTTCGGCGATGGCCTTGAGGAGCACCACCTTGTCCACCGTGTCGAGCCCGGCCTGCCGGTTCTCCGGGGCGCCCCGGCGGTCGACGTAGAGCAGGGCCGAGACGGCGTCGAAGTGAAAGCCGGCCCGCCGCAGGTTCAGCACCCCGGCCGTGACGTGATATTCGAAGTCGATCACCGAGGGACCGAGCAGCTCGACGCCGGGTTCACGGCGCAGGATCTCCTCGGCCGCCCGCACCAGCGAAACGTACTCCTGGACGTTCCAAACGCCCCACTTGCTGCGATTGATGGCCTGCCCGATCTGGAACCGGGCGCCATAGCGGGCAAATCGGGGACCGATCGCCTCCAGGGCTCGGCGCCAGCGGGTCGCGTCGCGTACCAACTCGCGGTTCTGGGGAAGGGCGAACGTCAGCTCGCAGCCTCGGGCGTGGAGGGCGCGCGCCAGCTCCTCCTCGGCGTCGTGGTCGTCCTCCCACGGGTGGAGCCGCAGCAGCACGTGCCGCACGCCCAGCTCTTCGATCAGACCGAGAAGTACCTGAGGCGCTTCCGGCCACGGGCGGACGCAAACGCCGATTCCTCCGAAGTCCACCGGCGCGGTGTACAGATCTCGCTTGAGTCGCTTGTATCGCCGCCAGATCCGCGGCAGAGCGGCGGCCACGGTCGCGGCCTGCTCGGCATGGGCTCGGACGTCCCCCATCCGCACCTTGAGCTTGTCCAGACGGCCGGCGTGCTGGTGGGGCTGATCCGAGAGTCGGTCCCACACCACCTTGTCGCGTGAGCCGGCTCCGGCAGGGGCGTCGGGGATGTGGGCGTGGGGTGGCCGCGGAAGAACCAGGTGCTTCACCCGGTCACGCCAGCCGCGCACCCGCTTCTTCGATTCGTTCTTGAGCACGAACGCGCGCTGGTAAGAGAGATAACGGCGGCGCCCCTGGATTGGACCCTCTCCCCAATAGCCCGCCAGCAGGAGCTCCTGATGCTCGGGCCGGAACAGGGCCAGACGGGAAAGATCGCGCAGGCGCTCGGAGAGGCTCGGCGGCCGGCCCATTCGGGTGCGATTGAGATCCACCAGGTAAAGGTCGGTGGGTCGGCCGTCCACCCCGAAGCGCAGGAGGACGTTGCCGCCTGAAAGGTCGCGGTGCCAGAAACCGGTGTCGTGGAAACGGCGTGCGGTGCGTCCAAGAGCCGTGATGAAAGCGGGGAAATCCACCCCGGGAAACCGCTCCGCCTCCTCGCCTGCGGCAGCGGCGCGGAAGAGGTAGCGCGCCTCGGTGACTCCGTCCAGGTGACGGCAGACGTAGAAGGTCGGCCCGCTTTCGTCCGCCGATTCGAGCAACATCACGGGCTCCGGCGTCTGCAGCCCGGCAGCGAGGAGGGCATGCGCCACCCGCCAGCTCTTTGCGGCCTTGCTTCCCGAGAGGCGCCGCCGCAGCCGATCGCGCAGCTCGCGGTGGCGAAACTGCTTGACCACCACCTCCAGCGGACCGGCGGCGGTCTCCAGCCGCGAGACATAGAGATAGTTGCGTCCCCAGTGCAGCGTCTTGACGGCAGCCCCGGGATCGATCAACCGCTCGACGGCGGCGGCCAGATCGGTAGGCCGCGCCTCCTCAGCCAGCTCGCCACTCCAGCCGGGCAGGGAGAATCTCTCCGTCGCCTCTCCCTCTCCGTCCCCCCGCCCCAAGACCCTCACCCCCTAGCCCCCTCTCCCGCCCCCTCCCAACCCCCCACACCGGGAGAGGGGGAACCCCTGGGGCGTTCCGGCTGTTCTCCCTCTTCTCCCGGTTGGGGGGAGGGCGATGGGAGAAGAGGGTCGGGGTGATGAGGGTCTTGGGAGGGGGACCTCCACGCCCAAGCGAACGCCCATCGGCCCGGTCAGACCTCCACGACGTCGAAACGCTCGTGGTGCAGCTCGGGATCGCTCTGGATGAGGATGTGGACGCCGAGCGTGCGCTCCAGCTCGTCGAGGATCGCCCGCTCCTCCTGTTGCAGGGCGCGGGAGATCTCCGGGTGGACGCGCAGCAGCAGCTCCGAGTTGCCCGCCCTTCCTCGCAGGTGGAGCAGCTCCTTGCGCAGGTTGAGGCAGATGGTGGCCACCGACTTGATCCGCCCGCGGCCCGAGCAATAGGGACAGGGCTGGGTGAGCAGGCGCTCGAGGTTGGAGCGGCTGCGCTTGCGGGTGATCTCCACCAGGCCGAACTCGGAGATGTTGAGCAGCTTGGTCTTCGCCCGGTCCTTCTTGATCTCGCTCTCCAGGCTGGCGAAAACCTCCTCGCGGTGGACCGCCTCGACCATGTCGATAAGGTCGATGACGATGATCCCCCCGAGATCCCGCAGGCGGATCTGGCGCACGATCTCGGAGACCGCCTCCAGATTGGTCTGCAACACCGTGTCCTCGAGATTGCTCTGGCCCACGAAGCGGCCGGTGTTGACGTCGATGGCCACCAGCGCCTCGGTGGGATTGATGACGATGTAGCCGCCGGACTTGAGCCACACCTTGGTTTTCAGCGCCGCCTCGATCTGCTCCTCGATGCCGAACTGCTCGAACAGGCTCGCCCGCTGGCGGAAGAGCTTGACCTTCGAGACCAGTCCCGGATGCACTTGATCGAGGAACTCGACGATCCGCTCGTAAGTCTCCTCGCCGTCCACCCAGAGGACGGCGAAATCGCTGCGCAGCAGATCGCGCACCACCCGCAGGGCGAGGTCGAGGTCCTGATGGAGGAGAGTCGGGGCAGAGACCCGGCCGGCCCGGTGGCGGACCTTCTCCCACAGCCGAGCCAGGTAGACGAGGTCGCTGTCGAACTCGTCCGGCCCCTTCCCCTCGCCCACCGTACGCACGATCAGCCCGCCCCCTGTCACCGGGAGCTGGTGGAGAATGGCGACCAGCCGCTCGCGCTCCGCCTCGTCCTCGATGCGGCGGGAGACGCCGAAGTGCCTGACGGTGGGGAGCAGCACCAGATAGCGCCCGGGCAGGGTGACGTGGGTGCTGATCCGCGCTCCCTTGCTCGGCAGGGGGTCCTTGACGACCTGGACGATGATCTCCTGGCCGGGTTTCAGGAGGTCGTCGATCGACGGCGAGCCCGTCTGGTGCTGCGACGGCAGCTCGTCGTGGTTGCGGGCGTCGTCGATCTCCAGGTCTTCCATCGCCTCGACGTCGGCCGCCACGTCGCTGACGTAGAGAAAGGCGTCGCGCTCCAGTCCCACGTCGACGAAGGCCGCCTGCATGCCGGGGAGCACCCGCGTCACCCGTCCCTTGTAGACGTTGCCCACGAGTCCCCGATGGCGGTGCCTCTCGACGAAAATCTCCGTCAAGCGGTCGTCCTCCAGGACGGCGATCCGTGTCTGATGCGGGTCGCTTTCGATGAGCATCTTGAGGCTCATGGCGGGGGGATTGTATCTGAGTGGGCGCATGGTCTTGCTGTTCTCCCTCTTCCCCCGGTTGAGGGGAGGGCGATGGGAGAAGAGATGGACCCGTGGCCTGCCGCGCCAGGCCACGGGTCGTAGGCCGGAGGGGCGGTTGGACTCCCGGCCCTCCGGCGGTTCAAGTTTTCAAAGAGCCCTGCTACACCCCCGGCCGCCGAGACACCCATCGGCAGGGAGCTGAATCGTGCGCCCATGGGAACCGAACAAGTCGGGTCGACAATTCCCGATCTCTTGGGGAAATCGTGCTGGCGGTTTTAGTAGCCACCGCGAGACGGGATTTGTCGGCCTCAACGGCTCTTTGCCCCGAGCGGCGGGAGGATTACCCCGAGCGGCGAATCGATTTTCCCGAGCGGCGAGCCAATTATCCCGAGCGGCGAATCGATTTTCCCCAGCGGCAAATGGATTACCCCTGACGGCGAACCGATTATCCTCAGCGGCGAGAGGATTTCCCCTGGCGGCGAACCAATTGCCCCGAGCGGCGAACCAATTATCCTTGGCGGCGGACCGATTATCCTCAGCGGCCGGAGGATTCTCCCGAGCGGCGGACCGATTACCCCTGGCGGCGAAGGGATTTTCCCCAGGGGTAAATCGACCTTCAAGGGCGGCGGGCCGCCTCGGTTCTCCGGCCGCCGCACCTCGGGAGGGTCGAGGACGTCCGCCACTCGGGGTGGTCGCCCCGGAGGTTACGGCTGGCCGTCGTGGGACGAGGGTGCCCGTCCGTGGCGGATACGGATCGCGTCTTCTAAGGGTAGGGAACCGCCGCGCCGTGCCTGGAATAGTTGACGAGAGACCGGCGTTACCAGGAATCTCGGCTCAAGGCATCGACCTTTTCCGTTCGATGCGGTTGTATGATCCCGCCTCCAGTAGTCAGTGTCCGCCGAGGAGGCTAGGACGGCCGAGAGGAAGCAGGCTCTTTGAAAACTTGAACCGCCGGGGGCCGGGAGTCCAACCGCCCCTCCGGCCCAAGGTCCGCTCAACCGCAGAAGGTGCGGAGACGGTCGAGCGGACCTGCGTCGACCCGTGGTCTGAAGGGGCAGGCCACGGGTCCGAAGCCCTGGCGCGCTCTTGCGCCTATTTTGCGGAGTTGACCGTGTAGAATAAAGATCCGACGGCCCACCAGCGAAAGGATCTGCATGTCTCAACAAGTTCTCTTCAAGCTCGAGCTCCCCGAGGATCTGGAGCGCTTCCAGCTTCCGCGGGGTGTAGACGAGCGCCTGCACGGTCTGCTCGATCGCCAGGACCGAGGTGAGGAGCTGACCCTCAATGAGCGGCGGGAAGCTGAGGGTCTCGTCAACTTGGCCGAGCTCCTTTCACTCCTGAAGCTGCGGGCACAACGCGCCTGATCGGCGTGAATTTTGGCTCAGCATGTCTCTGTCAGGCTTCGCCGGCTCGTTGTCAGGCGTGCCCGTAACCGATGCGAGTACTGTGGGCTTTCGCAGTTAGGTCAGGAAGCGACCTTTCATGTCGACCACGTAGTGCCAGTGATCGCTGGCGGCTCCGACGCAGGCGACAATCTCGCCCTCGCCTGTGTTTCTTGCTCACTACGCAAGGCCGCGCGTCAGTCCGCCGTCGACCCAACGAGTGGTGAGCACGTCGCCCTCTTCCATCCGCGGCGCGACCTTTGGCACGATCACTTCCGCTGGCAGGGCGCGCGCCTGTTCGGGCGAACCGCAACTGGCCGCGCGACGATCGAGGCACTGGAGATGAACCGGCCTTTGGTCATCGCCATCCGTGAGGAAGAAAGCGCTCGAGGTCGTCATCCTATCCCTTGAAGCGGTCGTGCCATGGATTCTGGCGGAGCTAAGCTCTTCAGGGGAGGACAACACTATGAAGGATCGTGACATAGCTCTCCGCTCTTCGGAGATCACCATCCCCAATGTGCGGCTCGGTCTCGAAGATCTCCTCGCCGTCATCCATGGCCTTGATGAGCCGGCCCGTGCCCGTGTGGCTCATGCTCTTGTCGAGACCGAGATGGACACTCGCTTCAAAGACCTGATCGCGCAACTGGCCGCGCGCGCTCCAGCCGAAGACATCACAGATACCGACATCGACCGCGAAGTGCAGGCGGTGCGCAACGCCTGGCCGGCGGGACGCTTGAGGACTCTGGGATGATTTCTTGGGGAGGACCAGCACACTCGTTACAGTTCGCGGAAAGTTGAGATTAGGCCCGATGCGGATTGAGTTGATCAAAACTTTCGACGATTTTGTCGAGGCACTCGCCCACCCCTTCATGGATGATGAACGAACCTATCGGGGCGTTTCTCGCGCGACATACGAATTGATCCCAACCCTTGGGCGAATGACCCAGTACGATGACGATATGCTTCGGGACTATGAGTGGCACACCGTTGATGAGTTCCGACGGCGTGCAAAGCCCTTGGTTGACGACACGCCAATGGATGATTGGGAATGGTTGTTCTTGGCACAACATCACGGACTCCCAACGCGCCTCTTGGATTGGACGTCCAATCCGCTAGTAGCGCTACACTTCGCGGTGTCGGATGACGACGAGTTGGATGGAGCTGTCTACTGCGGATGGTTCGACCGCCTATTCCACAGTGGGGGCAATCTCACGAGCAGATCCAATGCCGACGCCAGACCGATGCAGGTCGATCCGTATGACGTTGAAGGCGTGTTTGCGGTCTATCCGACCCACCGTCATCAACGGTACGTGAACCAGTCAGGGTTCTTTACTATCCAACAGTCTCCAAGCGTCCCGGTGACCGAACAAGTTCAAGTCAAGTATCTCATTCCTGCCACCTTGAAACGTCGCTGCCGGTCAATTCTTGAATCATTCGGAATAACGCGATTCTTTCTCTTCCCAAGCCTTGATGAACTTGCGGATGATATCCGCAGTCGGTGGGATCACCTGGAGTCCATAAACACCCCCAAGGACATGGCCAGAATTGAGGCAGACGAGCTCGCAGCCAAGAGGCGGAGGAAACGTCCACGCAGAATTCCGTAACTGTCGGTCGGCGCCCGTTGCGTCAATGTCTCGCCACTTCGATCCTCTGCAGTGTGAAATCCGTGTCCGAGGCTACCTTCGCCTGGTGGGGCAAGCGGTGCCGGCTTTGACGCCGAGGGCCCCGGCGTTGCAAGGTTGCCACCTATAGACCAATTCCGATATCTATTTGCTCAGGCACGACGCCAGGGAGAGGCGCCTCTTGCCGGGCTGCTGCGGTATACTCACGGACGCGAAATCGCGGTTGAGGAACCTGGACATGCGGCAGAACCCTTCGCTGGAAGGTCCTCTGAAAGCCTCACGGCGGCTGGCGGGGGATGTGTGGAGGCGGTCAGGGTGTCGCGCGACTCCCCTTCGAGGGATTGAATCCCCTGCCTTGGGCTCCTCGCGGCTTCGTTCACCTTGCGTCCATCCGAAATCCTTCCCAGACCCTTTTAGAACTCTGCGATGCTCTCTTGGGGATCTCGGATCGCCGTTGTGCGCGTAAAGACCTCGTGGAGGCTCACTGATGAAGAGGCAGGGTAAGATCGCCGCGGCTGTTGGCGCTACTGCGGTTGCCTTTTTTGCGGCCTTTGCTACGCCCGCCGGGCGGGACGCGTACAGCTGGCTCAAGCAGCAGATCCTGCGCCCAAAGGCTCCCCAGGAGACGACTGTAACCTTGGACTTCGAGGATTTCCAACCTCTTACCCCACTTGAAGCTCAGATCCAGCAAAGAGGTATCCTCTTCGAAAACACACTTGTCGAGAGGCTCCGCTATCCTGTGTCCGGCCACATGGGTATCAGAAGTAATGATCGGAGTAAACCAATTGTCATTCTTTTTCCAACCTGCGCGAAGTCAGTTCGAGTAAGGATCGATGCTGATGGGAACAGCAGAAGACGTCAACCGCAAGCTTGGGCCTATAACAATTCTGGCCAACGAATCGGGAGCAAGAACTTTGGAGGCGGAAAAAGTCAGGTTGCTCTATTCTTCGACATTCCCATTGCGAGGGTGGAGCTCGGTGCTGTTCCAACGAGGGGAAGGGGACCCCTCTCGGGGACCGACTCTTTTGATGTACTAGAAGTCGAGCTATTGAGGGGCTGTGGTTAGGCGCAGAAAACTTTCACCTATTGAGAAGCATGAGTTTATAAGGTAGAGCGCACATCTGCGCCTCGCAGCGGGCAAGGGTTCTAGTGAGCGCTTTGGGGTTCCAAATAAAAGGTGCCAGCAAAGTGTGCCAGGGTCTTCGCGCCCCAGGTGCCGACGGAGTCGGTAGAGAGAAGACAACGAAAAGGCGGGGATGCCGAGGCGCACTTTTCGCGTGACCTCGGCATCGGCAAACCGCTTGCCTCAAAACCTAATTAATTCTGTGGGACCTCGAGGACCGGCTCGAACGAGTTCTCACAGGCCGTATATTCGCCGAGGCAGCCATTTCTGCAAGACTGGGTGTTGCTAGGACCGACACAGCCCGCTTGGCAGAAACGGAGATTGTCGTCGCAAACCAGATGCGCTTCAGCCGGCTTGCTCAGCAGGGCAGCAGCGCAAAGAACCAGCAGCAGGACTACGAGCTTCAGATTCCGCGTTATTCTCAACTGATCCTCCTTACGTTTCGCGTTATTGCGAGACAGCCGAAGTATAGCCTTGGGCAGCAGCAGTGGCAAAGGTGCAGCATCAAAAGGTGCCGGCGTCATTTTGAGGACCGAAAGGTCCAACCGGTCGATCAGCCGGCCGAGGCGGCATTTTGGTCACCCTGGAGCCTTCGGGGTCCCGCTTCTGGGCGACGGGACACACCTGTCTCCTGCAAGCTGAGAAGCTCAAGACGATGGCCCTTCGGCGGGCGATGCGGCTATCAAAGAGCAGCGCCGAGCGATTTATCCGGCCACGAACGGCAGGGCGGGTGGGAAACTGCCACAGGGAATGGGGCATCGCGATCTCCCAAGCGCAGTCTCTCTGCTGCCTCCCTAAAGGCCGCCACGAACCAGCATAGGCATCGTAGAAAGCCTTTACGGACGGCCTTGGTTGCCGCATGAACCAGTGGAGCCGGCGAGCGGGCGAGCACGGCAGGGCGATGGAGTGGGTCCTTCGCCAAGATCGCCTCCACACACAGCGGGGCCAAGCCCTTGTTGCTCCTTGCGAGAGCCGCCTTGGCCTCGACCTTCTCGCGGAGCCAGGCAAAAGAGGGAGTTTCAACTGGCGCGGATTAGAGTAGAGTGGGGGACATGGAACAGACAAAGGAGACCACATGAAAAAGAGAGTTCCGAAGCTCACCCTGGCAAGGAAACGTTATTGAACCTGGGCGCCACAAAAACTGCGGCTGCGGGTACTATGGGAGGGTCCTGCTTGGTAACTTGCGTCGCGGAGTGCTATCCGACCATACAACTCAATGAGAGCGACGGCTGCAGCTACTGCAACTGCTGATGGGCAAAGGATCTCCGCTACGACCTCGGCGCCGGGCTTGCGTTGCAGTATGCGACGATGGCGCACGAGTCGAACACGTAGAGCCCGTCATCGGACAAGCTTCTGTTCCTCGATGTCGATTTCCCCGAGCTTTCGCTTGGCGAGCTCTTCGCTCGTCGACATCAGCCCTCGGCCTACGCCCATTACTTTCTCGAGTCGAGCGCTACGCTGCTCGGGAGAGAGCTCGCGAAATGGCCGCGGATCCCTGGCGAGATCCCCGGCCAAGGCGGCCATACGGCCCTGCCCTTCGGGCTTGAAGTCCGATTCGTTCTCCGGTGGCACAAGCACAATCAGCTCCACGGGGCCGGAGCGAATCGTGTCCGGGAACTCGACCACCGCCCGGTGATCTTCCGGAACCACGACGCATATCCTGAGTGTTTGCATTTCCGGACTCCCTCCAAGCTGCAATTTGCAACTCGGCGCAGTCGAATCCTACCATGAGTCCGACGGGCGCCTCCGTCACGGTGAGCTTCAGCCGAGGGTTGCACCCGGGCTTCTACGGGAACGTCGCCCTACGGGCTGGTCCGAGTCCGCGTTCGTTTCAGGCGGCACGGACTGGGGACTGCGTCGAGCAGTGAGAAGAAAGGATGATCATGGCCGGATATTCGGGCACACCGCTCGCTAGAAAGCTCGGGATCAGAGAGGGGAGCAGAGTCTTCGTCGTGGGAGCTCCCGCCGTGGGAGCTCCCAGGGATTACCTGGAGTTGGTGACCCCCGTACCGGAACGGGTCCAGTTGGTGTCGCGCATCGACGACGAGACCGACATCATCCATATCTTCACGACCGCGAGGGAGACGCTGGCCCAGGCGCTCCGGACCTTCCAGGAGACGATGAGGCCGGACGCGATGATCTGGGTGTCCTGGCCGAAGAAGTCCGCGAAGGTGCCCACAGAGATCACGGAGGATGTCATCCGTGACGTGGCGCTGCCGATGGGTCTGGTGGACGTCAAGGTTTGTGCCGTCGACGACGTCTGGTCGGATCTGAAGCTGGTGGTGCGAAAGGAGAACCGGAGATCCAAAGTGTGAGGCATCAATGCACGCAAGGCGTTCACGGCGCGGATCGGTGACCTGCTGGAGGAGGATGAATACCGGGAACTGCAACTCGAATTGGTCCAGCGGCCGACGGCCGGGAACGTCATTCCGGATGCTCTTTGCATATCCCAAGAATGAACTCGAGGATCTTACGTTAACGCAACGCCAAGCCTTGCGGAGAATTGTGGAATCGGAGTATCCATGAAAAAAGAACTATTCGACGAGCTTCTGGAGAGTGTTCGCGAAGGAGGGGCGATTCTTCGAGGCGAGTTGGAACCGTCACGGAGGTTCACCGTTGAGGAACCCGATGTGCGGGGTCTTCGAGAGAAGCATGGCTTGAGTCAACCGAAGTTCGCAGCTCTGATGGGTATCAGCGTTGCGACTCTTCGGAACTGGGAACAGGGACGGCGTAAACCGGAAGGCAGCGCGCGAGTGCTCCTATGGGTCGTCGAGCGGCATCCGGAGGCCGTGTTCGAGACCGTGGACGGCGCTTTGGGGAAGGCGCGGAACCCAGCTCTTCAAAAGGCGGGCGCTCCATCAAGGCGCGCCGCCCGCCACTGAGTCTCAATCCGCCCAAGCGGACTCTTACGAAGGAAGGCCGGGTCTCGTTTCAAGTTTCGCCCCTACTCCCGAAGCGCCTCGTTGGGCGGCACCCGCGCCGCCCGCCAGGCCGGGCCGGCGATCGCCAGGAGCGCCACGCCGGCCAGGATCAGTGCCACCGCTCCGCAGAGAAGCGGGTCCGTCGAGCTCACTCCGTAGAAGAGGCTGGCGAGCCCGCGGCCGAGCGCCAGGGCGGCGGCGGAGCCGACGAGGATGCCCACGAGAGTCGGCCGCATCCCCTCGACCACCACCAGGCGGAGCACGTCTTTGATCTGCGCTCCGAGCGCCATGCGGACGCCGATCTCCTGCACCCGCCGGCCGACGGTATAGGAGAGCACGCTGTAGATCCCCACCCCCGCCAGGAGCAGCGCGAGGCCGGCGAAAACGGAGAGGAGCAACATGTTGAAGCGCTCCCGCGAGAGATACTGGGCGACGACGGAATCCAGGGTCGCGACCTCCAGCAGTGGCAAATCCCGGTCTTCCTCGTGGATGGCGCGGCCGACCGCCGGCACCAGGCTCTCGGGTCGCATCTTGGCGCGCACCACGATCGTCGTCGCGGGCCACGGCCGCTGGGCCAACGGCTGATAGACGGTCGCGACCGGCTCAGGGACCCGCAGACCGTCCACCTTGACGTCGGCGACCACGCCCACGACCTCCTGCGGGACGTGAGGGGCGAGCCCGAGAATCAGACGTTTGCCCAGGGGGTCTTCGCCGGGCCAGAAACGCCGGGCCATGGATTCGCTGATCAGGACGACCGCCGGCCGATCCAGGGTGTCCGCGGCGGTGAAGTCGCGCCCGCGCCGGAGCACGATACGCAGGGTGCGCAGGTAGCTGGGAGAGATCAGGCGCACCGCCACCTCGGGCTGCTCCGCGAGGACGCCCGCCGGCCGGCCTTCGATGGCGACCGGCTCGCTCAACCCGGGCTCGGTCAGGGGCAGCCAGTCGACCGTGGCCGCGGCCTCGACCCCCGGCAGGGCCTGGAGGCGAGTGAGCACCCGATCGAAGAAGGCGCTCTGCTGGCGGGGCTCCGGGTACTTCGGCTGGGGGAGGCCGAGGACCAGGGTCAGCACGCCATGGGGATCGCAGCCGGGATCGGCGCGCCGCAACGCCCCGAGGCTCTCGATCATCAGCGCCGCGCCCAGGACGAGGACGAGCGACAGCGCGACCTCGGCGACCACCAGCGCGCCGCGGGTGCGGCGGCCGGCGGCGGAAGCGTCGGTCCGCCCCAGCCCGCGCTGAAGCGTCCGTTGAAGATCGCCGCCCAGGGAGGACCAGGCCGGCACCAAACCGGCGGCGAGCCCTGCGAAGAGTGAGATCCCCAGAGTGAAGGCCAGAATCCGGAGATCGAGATGGACGTCGAGCCCCTGGGGGAGCCCGTCGCCCAGGAAGCCGCGAATGAGCGCCACGAAGAAGTGCGCCAGGTAGAGGCCCAGGGCGGCGCCGGCCAGGGCGAGGAGCAGCGCCTCCGCCACGAGCTGCTGCACCAGCCGCCCGCGGCTCGCCCCCAGCGTGCCGCGGATGGCCATCTCCTTGCTCCGCCCCAGGGTTCGCACGAGGACCAGGTTGGACACGTTGGCGCAGGCGATGAGGAGGACGAAAGCGACCGCGCCCAGGAGAAGGAGGAGCGTCGGGCGCACCCTCTCCACCAGGTAGTCGTGGATCGGCCGGACGAGGACGCCCCAGCCCTTGTCGGTCTCGGGATACTCCCGGGCCAGGCGGGCCGCCAGGGCCTCCATCTCGGCCTGCGCCTGCCGGCGGTCCACGCCGGGCTTCAGGCGGGCGACGACGGTCAGGTTGGGGTCGTTGCGCACCGCGCGCTCCCGGGCGGTCCAGGCGAGCGGCTTCCAGACCTGGACCATCGCCGGATACCAGGAGGCCACCCGGAGGGTGGGCAGGACGCCCACCACCGTGTGGCGCCGGCCGTCGAGCACGAGCTCCCGGCCGAGGATCTTGGGGTCGGCCCCGAAGTGGCTCTGCCAGAGGGACTGGGAGAGGATCACGACGTCGTCATGGCCCAGCTCCGCTTCCCCGGCCGCGAAGGCCCGGCCGAGGAGCGGCCGGACCCCGAGGACGGAGAAGAGGTCGCCGGAGACGGTGGCGGCCATGAGCGCCTCGGGCTCCTGCCCACCGGTCAGGGTCAGGGAGGTACCGTGGTAGGCCGTCATCGCCGCGAGAGAGTGGCTCCCGGCCCGCCAGTAGAGGTAGCGGCCGGGCGACACCCCCAGCATCTTCCTCCCGGGCTCCAGCGACTCCACTTGGAGCCGCATCAGCCGTTCGGGCTCGGGGAAAGGTAACGGCCGCAGCAGCACGGCGTCGACGAGGCTGAAGATGGCGGTGTTCGCCCCGATCCCCAAGGCCAGGATGATGACTGCCGCGGCGGCGAAGCCCGGGCTCTTGCTGAGAGCGCGTAGACTGTAGCGGAGATCCAGTCCCACCGTTTTCATGGTGGGTCCAAGTCTAGCTCTTGCCGGCTTCGCGGCGGTGAGCGGGAGTCGCTATGATCAGGTCTCTCGCCGGGCCGCTGCGGTACACTCGCCGACACGTATTTCGCGGAGGAGCTTGGAGATGCAGCAGGACTCCTTGCAGGGCGGTCAGCGGTGGCTCCGGGTGGCACTGTTCTTTGCCGTCGTGTACCCCGTTGTGGGTATTGCATTCGCGGCGCTCGCGAATCCCTCGGCCTCCAACCAGATGCGTCTCACCTGGCGGCTGGCCGCGTGGTTGCTGAGCGCTCTGGCGTTCGCGGCTCACCTGGGGTACGAACACTTTCGCCTGCGCAACTCACCTCTGCGAGCAGCCTTGCACGTCGCGATGGCGGTTGCCTTGGGAGGCTTCCTGCTTGCCGTTTGGGTGAACGTTCATGCGCACTGGGTTGGTGCAACAAGCCACCAGAGCCCGCTCGCGCCGTGGGCGCTGGTTCTGTTCCCGGTGGTGACCGGCTTGCCGGCGTTTCTCGTCGCGCTTGTTGTCTTGGCAATACTGGCCCGGATGCGCCGGCCTGATCTGTAAAGGCCGGCGCGGACCGCCCCTACCGGTTCACGTACCGCCGGATGTCCACGCCCAGGATCAACCCCGTCGAGATGAAGTTGACCATGGTGAAGGAGCCGCCATAGGAGAGGAAGGGGAGGGGGATGCCGGTGATGGGTGCGAAGCCCACCACCATGGAGCTGTTGTAGAGGATGTGAAAGCAGAGGAACGACAGCAGGCCCACCACCAGGAGAATGCCGGCGCGGTCCCGGGCGCGTACAGCGATGCGCGAAGCGCTGGTGATGAAAAGGACGTAAAGTCCCATCACCGTCAGCACTCCCAGGAAGCCCCACTCCTCCGCCAGCACGGCGAGGATGAAGTCGGTGTGGCGGGCGGGGAGGAAACGGAGCTGGCTCTGGGTGCCCTGCATGTAGCCCTTGCCCGTCAGCTCGCCCGAGCCGACCGCGATCTTGCTCTGCCGCACCTGGTAGCCAGCTCCCAGAGGATCGGTCTGTGGGGCGAGGAAGGTCATCACCCGCTGCCGCTGATACCCCTTCATCCCGAAGGTCCAGACTCCCGAGACCAGCACCAGGCCGGTGACGATAGCGATGATCAGCAGGCGGACGCGGACGCCCGCCACCAGCAAAGTACCGATGAGCAGCGGGGCGAACATGGCGGCGCCGCCCATGTCGGGCTCGACGGCGACGAGCAGCATCGGCACTGCCACGATGACGACGGCGGTCAGAATCTGGCGCAGGCTCAGGATGCGGGCGTTGAGGCCAGCCAGGTAGCGGGCCAGGAACAGGCACGTCGCCAGCTTGGCGAACTCTGACGGCTGGAACTGCCAGGGTCCGATCTGGAGCCAGTTGGCAGCTCCGCCGCGCACCACGCCGAAGACGAGCACGCCCACCAGCGCGGCGATGCCGACGCCATAGAGCACCACCGAGAAGTCGAGCAGCACGTGGTAGTCGAAGCTCATCGCCAGCACCAGCAGCACCAGCCCGATCGCCACCCAGCCGGCCTGGCGAGGGAAGTAATCGACCGCCATGACGGCGCTGGCGCTGTGCACGGTCACCAGGCCGATGGCGGCCAGCAGCAGGACGGAGAGCATCAGCCCGCCGTCGATCGAGGATAGCAGCCGCAACCGCGGCCGGTCCTCATGGAGCGGGTGGCTTCCCGTTATCGATCCCGAAATACTTTGCATAGATGGCCTGTGCGATCGGCGCCGCCACCCGCGAGCCGCCGCCGCCGTGCTCGGCGAAGACGGACACTACCAGCTCGGGGTGGTCGGCCGGGGCGAATGAGGTGAACCACGCGTGGTCGCGGTATTTGAAGGGCATGCTCTCGGGGTGGAGCCGCTGCGCGTAGGCGATCACCTGGACGGTGCCGCTCTTGCCGGCGATCTCCACCCCCTTCAGACGGGCCGAGCCATAGGCCGTGCCGCCCGGCTCGTTGACCACTTCCCACATGCCGCGGCGCACGGTTTCGAGAGCGTTGGGATTGATCGGCACCTTCTCGGGCGGCGGCAGGTTGGCGTCTTTGAGCAGGTGCGGAGTGACGTGGTAGCCGCCATTGGCCACCAGCGCCGTCATCTCGGCCATCTGGAGCGGCGTCACCTGCACCGGTCCCTGGCCGATGGACACCGAGATCGTCTCGCCCGGGTACCAGGGCTGCTTGCGGAACTTGTTGCTCCAGTCGGAATCGGGGACCAGGCCCCGCTTCTCACCCTGGATGTCGATGCCGGTCGCCGAGCCGAGTCCGAACAGGCGCGCGTAGCGGGCGATCTTCTCGATGCCCAGCTTCTGGCCGAGGGTATAGAAGTAGACGTCGCAGGAGAGCTTGAGCGCCAGGTGGGCGTTGACCGAGCCGTGCCCTTCCTTTCGCCAGCAGCGGAAGGGACGGCCATAGAACGATTTGGAGCCGGTGCAGAGAACCGTGGTATCGGTGTCGAAGGCGCCCTCGGTGAGCCCGGCGGTGGCCATCACGATCTTGAAGGTCGAGCCGGGAGAGTAGGTGTTCTGGATGGCGCGGTTCTGGAGCGGATGGTTGGGGTCGTCGAGGAGGGCGTTCCAGTCGTTCTGTTGCAGCCGCCGGGCGAAGAGATTGGGATTGAAGGAGGGGGAGGAGACGAGGGTGAGGATCTCGCCGTTGCGCGGATCCATCGCCACCACGGCTCCGACCTTCTCGGGACCGTCGAGCCAGCGCGCCGCCTCCTGCTGCAGGTCGAGGTCGATGGAAAGGGTGAGGTTGTGGCCCGGGTCGGCGTCCTTCTGGCCGTACTGATCCAGCAATTGGCCGCGGCTGTCCACCACCACCACCCGCTCGCCGTCCCTGCCCCGCAGCTCGGCGTCGTAGGTCTGCTCGATTCCCTTCTTCCCCACCATGTCGCCCACCCCGAGGGTGCCTTTGGAGCGCTGAATGTCCTCCGGCGAGGCCTCGCCGAGGTAGCCAAGGATGTGGGCCGTCTGCTCGCGGTGGCGGTAAAGGCGCTGGTGCAGCACCTCGACCTCGAACTCCGGATACTCGTAGCCCTCGACTCCCAGGCGCGCCACCTGCGACAGGCTGAGGTTCTCGGCCACCAGCACCGGCTTGAACACGGGGACGCCAAGGTAGCTGTCGACCAGCGTCCGCAGCTCCTCCACCGGCCGATCGAGCACGCTCGCCAGGAACTCCAGGCTGCGGTGGACGTCCTTCGTCCGGCTGCGGTCGATCATAAGGTTGTAGGAGGGGACGTTCTCCACCAGCAGGCGGCCCTTGCGGTCGAAGATCAGGCCGCGGGGGGCCTTGATGGGCAGCTTGCGGAGGCGGTTGTTCTCCGCCAGCTCGCGGTAGTAGTCGCCCTGCACAAGCTGCGTGAACCAGAAGCCGGTGGCGATCATCACCACCAGCGTCGTGACCACGACGGTCAGCACCCGTACGCGGCCGACCAGATCGTCTCGATGCTCACGAACCACTTGCATGATGACTGCCTCAACCCATTCGAAGGCGGTTCATCCGCCCCCGGCGCCGGGCCTCCGACGAGCGGCGCCAGTTGCTCATGGCGACATAGATTGCCATCCCCAGGACTCCGCAGGCCCCGGCCCGCACCGCCACCCACAGAGGGCTCGGAAGCTCCGGGCTGGGAAGGAGCACAAGGGTCAACACCACCGCGACGGCCTGTTGCAGCGCCGAGGCGAAACCAACGACCGCCAGCACGCCCGTCGGCCGCTGGATGACCAGTCGCTGTGCGAGGCGCGCCGTGATGTAGCCCACGATGGTATCAGCGAATCCAAATAAGCCGAAGGGTCCGCTGGTCAGCGTGTCCTGAAGCAGGCCGGCGACGAGGCCCACCACCAGCGCCGACATGGAGTTTCCGCCCAGTCCGTGGAGAACCACCACCACCAGGAAGACGTCCACCGAGCGGGCGAATCCCGGCCACAGGCTCATGCCCACGAAGTGGACGAGCGCCGCCAGGGCGATGGCGGCGATCAGCTTAAGAGTGTCCACGGGGGCCGTTCTCCTTCAGGGCCGGAGAGAGGGCATCGTAATCCAGGAGGTAGACCTGGTCGAGGGCGCCGAAATCGACGGCCGGGGCGAGCTGGATCTTGTGGAAGAGCTGGCCGCCGCCCTCCACCTTGACGACGGTGCCGACGGGAATACCCCGCGGATAGACGCCGTCGATGCCGGCGGTGAGCACCTGGTCGCCCTCGCGCACGTCGGCCTGCAGCGGGACGTAGTCGAGCTCCAGGGCGCTGCTCCCCCGCCCGCCACCGCCGCGGACCACGCCCTGGCGGCGGTTGCGCAGGATCATGCCGCCGACGCCCGCGGCGCGGTCGGTGATGAGCTGGACCTTGGCATAGGCGCCGGAGAAGGTGACGACCCGCCCCACCAGCCCGTCGGCCGACAGCACCGGCTGGTTCTTGCGAGCCGGGACGTTGCCGGTATAGACGACCAGCGAGCGCAGCCAGGAGGCGTAGTCCACGTAGACCACGTCGACCGCCCGGATCTCTCCGGCCGGCGGCGTGCCGTAGCGCACGGCGTCGCCCAGGCGGAGCATCTCGCCCTGGACGTCGCTGAGGCGGAGCAGGCGCAGGCGCAGGCTCTCGACCTCGCGCTTCAGGTGGCGGTTCTCGTCCATCAGGCTGCCGCGCAGCTTCATGTCCTGCCGGGCGTCCGCGACGCTGCGGGGAATGGCGGCCACGGCCCGTGCCAGCGGTCCGAGCAGGCGCAGCCCGAGCTTCTCGGCCCGCGTTTCGCCGGCCCTGCCGCCTTGAATCGCCAGGAACACGAGCTGTCCGACCAGCACGACGATCAACACCCAGCCGGTGCGGCGCTCGTTCACGCGCTTGGGATCCAGCCCCCGGGGCTACCGGATGGAGACCTTGCGCAGCAGGTCCATGTCAGAAAGCAGCTTGCCGGTGCCCAGTACCACGGAGGCGAGAGGGTCCTCGGCCAGCACCACCGGCAGGCCCGTCTCGTCGCGCAGACGCTGGTCGAGGTTGCGCAGCAGCGCGCCGCCGCCCGACAGCACGATGCCCTTGTCCATGATGTCGGCCGACAGCTCCGGCGGCGTGCGTTCGAGGGCCATGCGCACGGCCTCGACGATGGTGGCCACCGGCTCGGCCAGCGCCTCGCGAATCTCCTCGTCGGAGATGGAGAGGGTCTTGGGCACGCCCTCGACCAGGTCGCGGCCCTTGATGTCCATCCTCAGCTCCTCCTTCAGGGGATAGGCGGAGCCGAGCTCGATCTTGATCATCTCGGCGGTGCGCTCGCCGATGAGCAGGTTGTACTTGCGCTTCAGGTACTGAATGATGCCGACGTCCATCTCGTTGCCGGCGATGCGCACCGAGCGGCTGTAGACC
>Ga0134121_10000968_pt1 | contig 28829 bp, 24 predicted proteins | sample KB301_FD_96463 | JGI IMG/M metagenome (GOLD analysis project Ga0134121, IMG submission 96463) | Terrestrial soil microbial communities without Nitrogen fertilizer from Kellogg Biological Station, Michigan, USA - KB3-0-1 | ecosystem: Environmental > Terrestrial > Soil > Unclassified ... | reverse complement strand
GGATTACAAGCCCTGGAAACTGTCCTTCTCGCTTCTGAACAGAGCTCGATTTCTCACAGCGCTGTTGAACGTTCTCGATTATACTCAGGTCTATTCCTGAAATCTAGCGGCAGGTGGCAACTTCTTCGCGGATTTGTCCCGCTTTGCCCTCCGGCCACACCTTAAAGGTTCCAAACAAGGGTCCTTCATCGTTCATTCCTCTTTCAAGCGAAATCTCGGGAATGCGGCTCATACCTGCATCTCCCGGCCCTTCCAGCTCACCATGCGTCCTCGCCGGCGGTCGATGGAAGCCAGGGCGATCACGCCGGCCAGCGCCAGGGCGTCCAGGGGATAGAGAAATCGCCAGGCCGGCCGGTGGCCTCCGCCGGAGCGCAGCAGCATCGAAGCCGCGACGCCGGCAGTCCATAGTAGAGTGGCCTCAACTGCTAAATCTGTGACAGTTGCCGCCACAAGCGCCGCGACCGGCAGCACCAGCACGGCGAGCGCGAGCGCCACGGTCCGCGGGTGGGGGCTCAGCAGGCCGGCCAGATTGCGCCGCCAGCCCCGGAAAGCCTCTCCCCAGCCCTGGTACATGCGCACCCGCAACCCGTCCGTGCGGAAGAAGCCGGTACGGAAGCCGCCGGCCCGCAGGCGGGCGGCGACGGCGATGTCGTCGAGGGGCACGAAGCGCACGGTCTCGAAGCCACCGCAGGCCTCCCAGGCCTCCCGCCGCAAGAGGATGAACTGGCCGTTGGCCACGGCGGGCCCCCTACCGGCGGCGGCCTCTTCCCAGTCGCCCAGGAGCGCGTCCAGCAGGGCGAAGACGGGAGGAATCAGCAGGTTCTCCCCAGCCCGCGCACCTCTTGCACCCCGGCCAGGGAGACGGCGTCGAGCCCCCGGTCCGCCGCCGCGGCGTGGGCGCGGGCCAGAAGGTCGGGCGCGTGGCGAGTGTCGGCATCGGTGGAGAGCAGCCACGGGGTGGCAACCCCCCGCGCTCCCACCCAGAGAGCGTGGACCTTCCCCCGCCAGCCCGGCGGCAGCGGTCCCGCCTCGAGCCGAGCGAGGCGCGGCTCGCGGGCGGCCTTCGCGGCGGCCAGCTCACCCGAGCCGTCCGTCGAGCCGTCGTCGATCACCCGCACGAGCGGGGATGCAGTTTGAGCCATAAGCGTTTCCACACAATCGATTACGTTGTGGAGCTCGTTGCGGATGGGTAGCAGAACTGTGGTCCCCGGAGCGGGAAGGCGGGCAGGGGGAAGCGCCGGGGCTTGGCGCCGCCGCTCCTGCGTGCGCAACGCAAGGGCTAGAAGGCCGGTGGCGAGCAGGAGGGAGGCGGCGAAGGCGAGAGACAAACGTTTGAGTCCGTGGCAGGGTAGCTAGGCGCCGGCCCGCGTGCCGAGCTCCCTCTCCACCTCGCCGGGTTCAGGGAAGCGTCCCAACTCTTTCTTCGAGAAGATCAATTCGTTGCCGACGGTGATCTCGAAGACTCCGCCAAGGCCCTTGATCAACTTGGGGGTGATGCCGAACTGCTTTTCGATGTCAGCCGCCAGACTGGCGGCGCGGGGATAGTAGTTTCAAACAGTGCAGTATTCGATGGAGACATGACGGGGCATACCAGCGCCCTCCTTTCGGCGGCCATTATAGCCGGGTCGGTATCTGTCCTAGCCCGCCAGGTTCGCCTCGTACCAGCACTGCTGCCCGGCCGACTCCTCCACCGAGACGGCGAGAGCCGCCACCCGCGAGCCCGCCAGGTGGGGCGCCAGATCGTGCCAGAGCATGCGCGCCAGCAGCTCGATGGAGGTGTTGGGCAGCGGCAGCACCAGGGTGTCCGTCGCCGGAAAGCGGTAGGCGCGCTCGCCGCAGCGCACGTCGACGGCCTCTCCCTGCCGCGACCAGGAGAGGCGCCCGCTCTCTCCCGGAATCAGGGTGCGGCTGTCCAGCCGGGCGCAGAGGGCCCGCAGCTCCCGCTTGAAGAGGTTGATGTCGACCAGCAGCCCTTCGGGGTCCAGATCGGCGCCGGAGATCTCCACCCGCACCCGGTAGTTGTGGCCATGGAGGAGCTCGGCGCTGCCGTCGGCGAACAGGGTGAAGTGGGCGGAGGAGAACTTGAAGTCTTCCTTGGCGAGGACCATGCGGTAACGGACCATGGCGGGGATTGTATGCCGGGTGGAGGTGGCAGCATCGCAGGCCCTGCCCCGCCCGGGCATAAATGCCAGGGCTACCAACGGCGCTGGATGAATCCAACTTGAAGTCCCCTTCAGGGGGCGCTGTTCCTAGCCCTGGCATTTATGCCCGGGCGAAGGTGGGCCGATTGAAGATCTTCCTGCCCAGCTACTCTAAGATACCCTCGCTTTCGATCCCATCCTGGAGATCCCTATGACAGCCAAGCGACTCCCGAAGGCCTGCCGACTCACCGTCATCCTTCTCGTTCTGGCGGCCCTACCGCTCCTCGCCGAGCGCGAGCCCTTCGCTCCGGAGGGCACGCCGCTCCGGTACATGCCGGCGCGGCAGTACCACCTCCAGCACCTGAAGCTCGACCTCGCCTTCGATTGGGACGCCAAAAGCGTCGCCGGCACCGCCACCGACACCTTGACGCCTCTGCTGCCGGGGCTCGACTCGCTGGTCTTCCACGCCGCCGGGCTCGACGTCCACAAGGTGCGCGTCAATGGCGCCGAGCGTCCCTTCGCGCTGGACCCGCAGGCCCAGACCCTCACCGTCAAGCTGGACCGGCCTTACGGCCCCGCGGATCGCATCGAGGCGGTGATCGACTACGCCGCCCATCCGGCGGCGGGCCTCTACTTCATGGGTCCCGACAAGGCCTATCCGAACAAACCGCGGCAGATCTACTCGCAGGGCGAGTCGGACCTCAACCGCTTCTGGTTCCCGGCCTGGGATTCCCCCAACGACCGCACTACGACGGAAGTGATCGCCACCGTGAAGTCCCCCCTGGAGGTGGTGAGCAACGGCAAGCTCGTCGAGGTGAAGGATCTCCCCGACGGCCGGAGGGCCTGGCACTGGAGCATGGAGGTCCCGCACTCCACCTATCTCCTCTCGGTCGCCATCGGCGACTTCGCCAAGATCTCCGACTCGTGGAACGGCATACCCGTCGACTACTACGTTCCCAAAGGCCCCAAGGCCGAGGAGGAGGCCCGGCGGTCCTTCAGCATGACGCCCGCCGTGCTCGACTTCTACTCCAAGGTGACCGGCCATCCGTACCCGTACGCCAAGTACGCCCAGGCCGTGGTCATCGACTACATGTGGGGGGGCATGGAGAACATCTCCGCCACCACGCAGACCTCCCGCACCCTGCACGACGCTCGAGCCGCCCTCGACGTCACCAGCGAGGGCCTGGTGGCGCACGAGGCCGCCCACCAGTGGTTCGGCGACCTCGTCACCTGTGAGGACTGGGGCAACGCCTGGCTCAACGAGGGCTTCGCCGACTACTTCACAGCCCTCTTCGCGGGGCACGCCCACGGCCAGGACGAGCTCGACGCCCAACTGGACGAGTATCGCCGCGGCTATCTCCGGGAGGACGCCAACCGCTACCGGCGCCCCATCGTCACCCGCCGGTACGTCGACTCCTTCGCCATGTTCGACGGCCACACCTACGCCAAGGGAGCGCTGGTCCTCCGCATGGCCCACTTTCTCCTCGGCGACGAGGGCTGGTGGAAGGGCATCCATACCTATCTCGACCGCTTCGCCGGACGCACGGTGGTGACGCACGACCTCCAGGAGGCGCTGGAGGACTCGACCGGCGCCTCCCTCGGCCCGCTCTTCGATCAGTACGTCTACGGCGCCGGCCATCCGGAGCTGAAGGTCCGCTGGGACTGGCAGCCGGAGACCCACCAGGTGCACCTGGAGATCCGCCAGACCCAGGAGCTGACCGCCGAGACCGGCCTCTTCTCATTTCCCCTGGAGATTGCTCTGATTGGCGCGAAGGACACCGAGAAGGACACCGTAACGCGCCGCCTGCCGGTGGCGGCCCGGGCTCTTCAGGATCTCTATCTGCCGAGCGACGAGCGGCCGAGAACGGTGGTCCTCGATCCGAAAGGCTGGATCCTGAAGACGGTCGACTTCGACAAGCCGGCCGCCGAGTGGGCGATCCAACTCGCCACCGTCAAGGAGCTTCCGGCCCGGTTGGAGGCCATCCGCGCCCTGGGCGGCCTCGGCGGCGCCGAAGCCGTCGCGGCTCTCGGCCGCGCCCTGCGCGACGAGCCCTTCCACGTCACCCGCCAGGAAGCCGCGAAGGCCCTGGGCGCGGCCGGCGGCGACGCGGCCCTGGAGGCCCTGCGCCCCGGCCTCGCGGACAAGGACAGCCGGGTGCGCACCGAGGCTCTCGACGCCCTGCAGCACTTCCCCACTCATACCGAGCTGATTCCCGCGCTGCGGCGGTCCCTGGAGACCGAGGAGAGCTACTTCGCCCGCGCCGCGGCGGCCACGGCTCTCGGCGCCTTCGAGAGCCGCCGCGAGGACGTGGCTCCGGTGCTCATCGCAGCCCTGGAGCAGAGCAGCTTCCGGGAGGTGGTGCGCGTCGCGGCCCTCAAGGCCCTGGGCAAGCTCGATCCGGACCGCGTTTTCGCCCCTGCCCAACGCTTTGCCACCTACGGCGCGCCCATCGACAGCCGGCGAGAGGCCATGAACACCCTCGCCGCCATTGGCAAGCAGAGCACGCGGCGGCGCGAGGAGATCCGCAAGATCCTCGTCGGCTACCTCGACGATCCCAGCTACGTGGTGCGGGAAGGGGTCTACGGCGCCATCGCCGCCCTGGGCGACCCCGCCGCCATCCCCGCCATCGAGCGCCGGAGCCGGCTGGAGCCGGAATCCCGCCAACGCCTCCACGCCGAACGGGCCGTGCACGACCTGCAGAAAAAGAAGAGCGAAGCGGGGAAGGACGAGAAGGCGCTCCGCGACCGTCTGGAGCAGCTCGAGCGCGAGTCGGAGGTGCTGAAGGAACGGGTGCGGACGCTGGAGGAGGCGAAAGGCGGCAAGGGGTAGATCGCGAAACATGGGCGCGCGCCCCTCCCCTTTTTACCCCCCCTGGACAGGAGCGCGCGCCCAGACTCTAGATTCGCCTTGATGGTGTTCCAGAGCCTAGACCCGGAGAATTACGATTCACATTACGGGCGGCGCCGGCTCACTCCTCCGGCCTTGCCCGGCTCGCCTTGAGCCGCGCCGCCCGGGCCGCCAGGTCCGCCAGCTCGGCCACCTTCCGGTCGCCGGGAAACCGCGGGGCCACCTCCTGGATGCGCCGGGCCACCTCGCCCAGATCCGCCTGCTTCGCCCAGGGCGAGCCCTTGAGGATCTCCGCCATCTCGGCCACCAGCGTGGTGAGGCGCAGAGCCGGCGAGGCCTGCTCCCAGAAGGGTGCGAACTCCTGGAAACCCACCCGGTGAACCGTCTCCTTGGGTGTGCCGCTACCCGTCACCTGGTAGCGCAGGTAGAGTGTCGCGACCGGCTGCTCCCAATGAGGCGCGTTCTTTCGCAGCTCGATCTCATAGAGGACGGTGACGCCGCGACCGGCGCCTGGCTGCCCATCGTCCCCGATCTCCTCCCCGAAGTGCTCGCCGGGATTAACCCCGTTCTCGGAACCCAGCAGCCGGTACCGTTCCACCACCACGGAGTTGAATTCCACCCGCGCCTTGCCGGCGACGGTCTGGAGCGGCCCCTTGACGTTGAACCGCAGCAGCCGGTAGAGCGGTCCGTGGGAAAATGGCGACGGCGAGCCCTCGGCGCGGATCGCGAAATGCCCTTGAACCGGTGCGGGATCGCCATAGTCGAAGGCGCTCAGCCACTCCTCGACCCGCACCGAAGCCGGGTCGGGCAACCGGCCCTCCTCCAGGGCGCGGCGAGCCATCGCGTAGGAAGCTGTATCGACGTCCACCCCGAACGTAGAGCTCGGGTGGGCGGTCGCATTCAGGAACGAGTCGGTCCCCGCCGACTCGAAGCGAGCGGCGAACGCCTTCCGCGTCTTTTGATCCTTCTCCTTCTTGAGCTGCGGCGACAAGCTCGACGAGAGCCGATCCCTCGCGACGGCCTTCCGCCTTGGAGCCTCGTTTTCCACGCTGGCCGGAGCACCTCCCACGGCGCCGTTCTCGACCCGGCCTTCAACCTCGTTCAAGGCCGGCGGGCTCGCCGCACGCATGGCGGGCGGCGCAGACTGGCTCTCCGCCGGCACCTCCACTGACTTCGCCGGCTGCTGCACCCTCTGCTTCTCGACCGAGAGGTAGCCCAGGGATTCCAGGGCCTGCCGATCCGCCGCCTCGGGCTTCGGTGCCGGCGCAGGGGCCGCTTGGACGACCACTGCTTCCGCCTTGTCCATCCTTGGAACCTCGGCCATCTTGGCCGCCGGTGCCCTGCTGAGCGACTCGTCCGCTGTCGAGGAAGGAGGCGGCGGGGGTGCCGGCACCGCGGGAGCCGCGGGAGGCGCGGGAGGCGGCGCCTTCGCCGCCACACTCCGCGGCGCGGCCAAATGCGCTTGCGCTTGAACCCTCAGTCCCTGCTCCCCCTTGGACTCCCACGTCCGCATCGCCACGATCCCGGCTCCGACGCCCACGAGGAGCGATGCGGCGATCGCGAGCGGCCACCGTTGCCGCGGCACGAAGCTCCGGCTCACCGTGCCGGGAACCGCCGTGCCGACGCGGACCTCCTGGGGGATCTCGGCCTTGATCTTCTCCAGCAGCCCGGCCGGCGGCTCGAAGCTTTCGCTCTCGGCCAGCTCCCGGGCAATCTTGCGCACATTGGGGCGATTGCGCTCGCTCAAGCTGCTCATGGCGTGTCCTCCTCTTCGAGCGCCAAAGCCAGCCGCCCCAGCGCCCGCTTCAGGCGCTTGCGGATGGCCACTGTCGTAACGCCTTCGTGGCGCGCGATCTCCTTGACCGGCAGATCGCCCCAGAAGAGCGCCGTCACCGTGAAACGCAGCTCCTCCGGCAGGGAGAGGACGGCACGCCGCAGCCGGCCGCCGACGGCGACCCGGTCCACTTCGTCGTCGGCGGCGGGAGCGGGGTCCCGCACGATCGCCTCGTGCCGTTCTTCCAGGGGCACGAGCCGGCGGGGCCGGCGCAGATGGTTCAGGAAAGTCGTGTAGGCGATGCGGAAAAGCCAGGTGGAGAACTGGGACCGGCCGTTGAAGGTCGGCAGCGCGTCCCAGGCCTTGCGGTAGGTCTCCTGCGTGAGATCCGCCGCCAGGTCTGGGTCGCCGCAGAGCCTGCGTTGCAGGGAAAACACCCCGCGATAGGTCCGCTCCACGAGCTCCTCGGCGGCCGTCCGGTCGCCCGCGGCCAGCGCGGCCAGCAGCCGCCCTTCCCGAGCTCCATCGGGCCGTTCCCGCATATCGCCGCTCCAGGGGCCTGTCGAGACTGCGGTGGTTAGAGTGCTCATCCTACATGCTTGGACACTCCGATTTCGAGAAAGGAAACTGGGGGGCGGGGAAGCCGGAAGAAAGGACAGCAAGGACACCAGGGACTTCAAGGACGGGATTGTGGCGTCAGTGCTCTGTCCTTGGTGTCCCTGATGTCTTTGGTGTTCTTGCTTCCCGGAGACGGAGGCCGCTGGCGCTAACCCTTCCGGAGGCTGCGCAGCTCCGCTTCCAGGGCCTGGATTCGCTCTTCCGCGGCTTGCCGAGCCGCAGATTCTTCAGCCGCCTTCGCCGCCTCGGACTCCGCTCTCGCCTCCGCGGCTTGCCGAGCCGCGGCCTCCTCGGCCACCTTCGCCTCCGCGGACTCCGCCTTCGCAGCCGCGGTCGCCGCCTTCGCTTCCGCCACGACACGGGCCGCTTTCTGCTCCTCGCTCCACAGAATTCGTTCGCCCGTGGGCACGTCGATCATCCGCAGACGCTGTCCCTCGCGCTTGAACCACAGGTCCGTCGTCTTGCTTCGCAGCGAGCCGTCCGCCTCCAAAGGGATGGGCTGATAGATCCCCCGCATCAACCGAAAACCCTGAAGCGGCGGCCGCAGGTACTCGCCGAAGGGATCGAAGAGCACGAATTCTTTGACCCCCAACCGTTCGTAGAGCGGCTTCTTGACGACCTGATCTTTTCGCCGGGTCTTCTTCGACGTCACCTCCACCACCAGAACCGGCGGACCCTCCTGCCATACCAGGTAGTTCGGCCGGTCCCATTTCCTCACTCCCTTGGCCAGCAGGAGGTCCGGAGCCACCCGCGCCCGGGTATTGCCCTTCTCGTAGTAGAGGAAGAGGTTGCCGCCTACCCAGACATCCGACACCTCCTCGTACCACCCTCTCAGGCCGAAGATCAGGTCGTGCATCACCTGGGCGTGCTGCGGAGTCTCGGCCATAGGTTGGCCGTCGGAGGAGGGATATTCTATTTCCTGCTCGCGCGGAAGGACGCTCATCCGTGCCTGCCTTTCCCCAACGGGTTGCGGGATCAGATCATGGAGACCCGTTGGGAAGCAACTCGCTGGTGTCTATCGTAGCATGGCCGAACAGCAGTCGGAGGCTCCGGAGAGTAGACTCGCCCTATGGCCCAGCCTGCCCAAGTGGTGCATAGCGATCCGGAAGTCCTGGGTGGAACCCCGGTCTTCATGGGGACCCGGGTGCCCATTCGCAACCTCATCGATTTCCTTGAGGCTGGAGACAGCTTGGAGGATTTCTTGAAGTCTTTCCCCTTCGTCTCTCGGGAGCAGGCCCTGGCTGCCTTGGAGTTGGCCAAAGGATGAATCAAGCCGAGGCGACAGGTACCGGGAACCAATCGCGCAGACACTGCCTCAGCTTCGCGAAGGCAGGATCGGTACACCGAGCCGTGCTGACTCCTTTGGCAAGCTCCAAGTAGATCGCCGACGAGCGCGGCTTGCGGGCCGTCCAAAGAGCCAACTCGACCGCCCGCTTCGGCTCGGCCGGCTTCACGTCGCCGGCTTGCAAAAGACCCTTCTCCCCCAACCAGTCCCTCAAAGACGGGGACTTCTCTTCCCAACCCAGGGCCATATCGACCTTCGGAGAGTCGCTCCAGACCCAGTTCTCCAGCTCCGGAGCGATGACGATGGCGGCGGCCCGCCCTTCCCAGCCGGTACCAGCAAGCCTCTTCTCGAGAACAGACTCCAATTGGGAACGGTCCTGTTCCTTGCCGCATCCCTCGTGATCGAGCATAACCAGAGCGTGATCGTATTGACCTGCGAAAGGCTGTAAGAAATCGTGGCCCCGAAGGAGACATCCCGGATCGCGCTCCGGATGCACGTAGAGATCAAACGTCACTTGCCGGACCTTGAGGGCCTGAAAGCGCGAGAGCAGCCCTTTCAGAGAGGCTTCCATGTTCTTGTCGGCGACGAGGAGGATGAGGTCTTTCCGGATCAGATCCGCGCTCATCCCAGGACTCCGGCGGCAAACAATGTCCCCAGAGTCGTCTCGTGTTTCCAGGACTTCAGCGCCGGATGCTCACTCCCTCGGACGATGTCCGTAGCCCCCTCCGGCGTTTTGGCGAAGCAGAGGATCTGCTCGGCCTCGACCGTGCTCAGGATTACCGGCGAGTGGGTGGCCATGAGAACCTGAGCGTTGTAGACCGAGGACAGCGACTGCGTCATGGTCTCGATCGCCCGGGGATGAACTCCGTTTTCTGGCTCTTCGATGAGGTAGATCCCCTTGAAGTCCTCCAGATAGGCCGGCAGGGTCAGAGCGAGCATCCTAAGAGTCCCATCCGATGCCATCCAGGAGGGGACCTCAAGACCCTCTCCATATTGGAGCATGAGGTAGCGGTGCCGGTCCTCGGGCCGCTCAATCGTGTTGATGTCCTGGAGATCAGGAAATGCAGTCCTGAGATGGGCGATCCACTGCCGGAAGCGGTCGGGAGAGCTCTGCCTCAGATCTGCCACAACCCAAGGGAGATTGGAGCCATCCGGCTTGAAGCCAGGTCCCTGGCCTGGCGCACTCGCCTTGCGGATAAGGAGGCTGTTCAGAAGAATTTTCTGGATGCCAGCGGTAAGTAACTCCTTCAGCCAAGTGCTGACAGGAAACTTCTTCATCAGGAGGAAGATTCCCCAAAGCTGAGCGCCGAGGACCTAGCCTAAACGACGATAAGCCTTTGTTAGTCTCCCACCAAAACCGATCGGCTCGATCAAAACCCTCTCGCTTCTCCACAATAGGTGAAGCCGGTGAATCGCGAGGCATCAAGATCGCCGTTGGGGGCTGTGCAAGTTCAGGGAATTGCCTGCGAGGTCGGACCTCAGAATGATCTTCCCGCGTCAAAAGGACCTGCTCGTACTTCAATCCCCGCAACTGGGTTTTGGGATCGATTGAGAACACGACCTCATACCGGACCACATCGAAATCGGCTGAGGTTTTATCCTCATTCTTATTCTCTATTTCTGGCAATATTTTCTTCAACGCAACTGGTATCTGAGCCTCGATTGCCAATTCGAACTGCGTTCCCTCACCACGCCAGAGGAGATCGTAGAAGTTCTGCGTCCTCTCCTCGATCGCCACATCGGGGCCGTCCGAGACTAGCCTCCCGAGGAACGCGATCACGTCGAGGAAGGTCGTCTTGCCGCTCGCGTTCGGCCCCACGAGGACATGAAAAGGACCGAGAGGCTGGCTGACGTAGCGGAGACAGCGATATCCCAGGGCTTCGATCCGCGTAATCATGATGCGGGGATCATAGCCTCTCTATCCTGGAATCACCCCCCACCCGCGACCGCCCGATCGCCGTGGCCACCGCCCGCTCCATGGTGCGGTGGACGGCGATCTGGTCGCGGTGCTCGCGGATGCCGGAGCGGGCCAGGACCCGCAGCGGCTGACCCTGGACTCCTCCCAGCACCACGAACATGCCGAGCTGATGCAGGCGCGAGACCGCCGATTCCAGGCTGACCAGACCCGTGCCGTCCATCACCGGCACCGAGGAGAGGTCGAGGACGACGACGCTCACCCCCGTGGGCACCCGCTGGAGCGCGCTCATCGCCTTCTGCGCTGCTCCAAAGAACAGCGGACCCGCCACCTCGTAGATCAGCACGTCCTTCGGCAACCCCTGGGTGGCGATGGGGTGCTGATCCACCAGGCGGACGTTCGAGACTTCGGCCATGCGCCGCATGAAGAGGAGCGCGGCCAGCACCACGCCCACCGTCACCGACACCACCATGTCGAAAATCACCGTCAGCCCGAAGCAGAGCAGCAGCACGACGACGTCGCTGCGCGGCGCCACCCGCACCGCATGGGCGAAGTGCTTCACCTCGCTCATATTCCAGGCCACGATGAGCAACAGCGCGGCGAGCGACGCCATGGGCAGGTAGTTCAGGACCGGCGCCAGCAGCAGCACCGCGAGCAGCACGAACCCGGAATGGAAGATGGCCGCCAGCGGCGAGCGGGCCCCGGAGCGGACGTTGGTGGCCGTGCGCGCCAGGGCGCCGGTGGCGGCGATGCCGCCGAAGAACGGCGCCACGACGTTGCCGATCCCCTGGGCCACCAGTTCGGCGTCCGGATCGTGCGAGCCGCCCGTCATGCCGTCCGCCACCACGGCCGAGAGCAACGACTCGATGGCTCCCAGCATGGCGATGGCGAAGGCCGAGGGCACCAGGGCGCGGATCAGCGAGAACGAGAGGCCGAGGGGATGGAGCCCGTCCGGTCCCGGCAGGTGCCAGGGGAGCCCCGGCATGGGCGGACGCTGGGGGATGCCTTCCAGGAACCGGCTGTGGATGGTCGCCACCGAAAAGCCTGGGACCCAGAGCGTCAGCAGCCAGGCGAGAATGCCGGCCAGACCCAGGGCGATCAGCGGCCCCGGCACCTTGCGCGTCACCCGCGGCCAAAGGAGGAGGATCGCGAGGGTGAACAGGCCGATGGCGAGATCCTGCCAGCGCACAGTGGGAAGCGCCCGCGCCAGCGCCTCCACCTTCTCCACATAGGTCTCCGGCATCTTCGCCACCCTCAGCCCCAGGAAGTCCTTGAGCTGCAACGTGGCGATCACCACGGCGATACCCGCCGTGAAGCCGGTGGTCACCGGGTAGGGGACGAACTGAATGAGGCTGCCCAGCTTGCCCGCGCCCATGGCCACGAGCAGGAGGCCCGCCATGAGCGTCGCGAGAATCAGCCCGCCGAGTCCGAACTTGGCGGAGATGGGAGCCAGGAGCACCACGAAGGCCGCCGTGGGGCCTGAGACCTGCACCATGGAGCCGCCCAGGGCGGCGACGACGCTCCCCGCCACGATCGCCGTGTAGAGGCCGTACTGCGGCGCCACTCCCGAAGCCACCGCCAGCGCCATGGAAAGAGGCAGGGCCACGATGCCCACCACCACGCCCGCCAGCACGTCCGCCCGCAGGTCGGCCCGGCTGTAGCCGTGGTGCAGCCGCGCCAGCAGCGCCGTGCCGAGCTTCAGAGGAAGCGACGGGATCACCGTCCCCGCGGGGGCCTCGTATCGCCTGGGCATGATGGATTCCTACTCGGTCTCGCGCACGCCCACCCGCCGCCACAGGAAGTAGACGGGGATGCCGGTGAGCACGAAGAGCAGCCCCGGCCAAGTGGTCTGCGTGCGGTACACCAGGAGCGCGATCACCACCAGGATCGCCCCTGCGATATAGAACAGCGGCACGAACGGATAGCCCCAGACCCGGTAGGGGCGCTCGGCGTCCGGCCGCTTACGCCGCAGAATGAAGAGGCCGATCAGGGTGATGACGTAGAAGAGCAGCACGGCGAAGACCACGTACTCCAGCAGGTTGGTGTACAGGTTGCCGTACTGCGGCGCGCCCGTCGCCTTGTCGACGACCAGGGCGCCGGAGGCGTCGCGCAGCCGGGTGCGCGGAATCACCAGCAGCGCCGCCCAGAGGCACTGGATGCCAAGCCCCATTCCGGGCACCCGCCAGCGGTTGAGGCGGCCGGCGGCACGAAAAAAGAGGCCGTCCCGGGCCATGGCGTAGTAGACCCTGGCACCCGCGAGAATGAGCCCGTTGTTGCAGCCGAAGGTCGAGATCATGATCGCCACGGCCATGATCGACGCTCCCCCGCCGCCCAGAATCGCCTCCAGCGCCGCCGTCGCCACCCGGTCCTCCGGCGCGCCGCGAATGGCCGCGAGCGGCAGCGTCACCAGGTAGGCCACGTTGGCCAGCACGTAGAGCAGGCTCACCAGCCCCACCCCGGCCGCCAGCGCCAGCGGCAGGTTGCGCTTGGGGTTGCGGATCTCCGCCGCCGCGAAGGTGACGTCGTTCCAGGCGCTGGCCGAGAACAGCGGGCCGACGAGGGCGATGAGGAACACGGTCAACAGGGCGAGCCCGCCCTGCTGGGCCGAGATCGGCGACACCGGCAGCAGGTCCGGCGTGATCGTGACGGTGTCCCGGGGCGTCCACAGCGCCGAGAACGAGGAGAAGTTGGCCGCCAGGGCCACGGCCTTGCGCCCCACCAGAAGGCCGAGCCCGATCAGCCCGGCCAGCGCCAGGGTCTTCACCGCCGTCAGGACGTTCTGGATCACCTTGCCCGTCCGCAGGCCGAAGGTGTTGACGAGGCTCAGGACCACGATGAGCAGGATGGCCACGAGTTGCTGAACCGAGAGGCTGACGGCGTACCCGGGCGAGACGTCGATGGGCTTGACGAGGAACGCCGAGGAGGAGATGCCCGGCGCGATCACGCCCAGGAAGCGCGCGAAGGCGACGGCCACGGCGGCGATGGTGCCCGTCTGGATCACCAGGAAGAACGTCCAGCCGTAGAGGAACCCGAGCAGCGTCGAGTACGACTCTCGCAGGAAGACGTACTGCCCGCCCACCCGCGGCATCATGGCCGCCAGCTCGCCGAAGGAGAGCGCCGCCGCCATCACCAGCAGGCCGCTGACGATCCACGCCGCGAGCAGCCACCCCCCCGAGCCCAACTGCCGCGCCATGTTGGCCGAGACGATGAAGATGCCGGAGCCGATCATCGACCCGGTGACGAGCATCACCGAGTCGAGCAGCCCCAACTCGCGCGCGAACCCCTGCGCGCCTCGGTCTTCCAGGACGGAGGTCTCGGCCATAGAGAGGACAAAGATAGAGGAAGGGGGGAGGGTTGTCACCTCTGAGGTCCCACTGTAGAGACGCCCCGTGGCGGGGGGAACCCCCGGTGGGGGCGTCTCCGGGGCGGCAATAACACCTGACTCCTCCAAGACTATCCGCGGGCACAGGGCCGCCTTTGGGATTCGCCCTGGTGCCTCCGGGACGATCCCTTCTGGTTTGAACCGTTGTCTCCGCTTCGGAGACGCCCCCACCGGGGGTTCCCCCCGCCACGGGGCGTCTCTACAGTGGGAGGCTGGCGACTGTAAAGGAACGCGATGGGAAGTTCGTCCCTCAATACAACGGCTGCAGGAACGAAGACAGCAGCTCCGCGATCCGCTGCTCGGGACCGCGCCTGCTCCAGCTCGCGTAGGTGACCTCGCGGCAGTGCTTCTCGTCTTCCGCGAAGGTGGCCTCCATCCGCGCGCCGAAGTCGTGGTCGTAGAAGGAGAGGCTGTCCTCGTTGTTCTGGAGCAGCGAGCGGGCGTCGAAGTTGATCGAGCCGACGGTGCTGAAGAGGCCGTCGACGACGGCGTTCTTGTTGTGCATCATCGTCCGGTTGTACTCCAGGATCCGGACGCCGGCCTTGAGCAGCTCGCCGTAGTGGAGGCGCGAGGCCATGCGCAGGAGCGGCATGTCGATGTGCCGGCCGGGGACCATGACCCGCACGTCGACGCCGCGCTTCGCTGCCCGGATGAGCGCCGCGCGGATCTGCGCGTCGGGGACGAAGTAGGCGTTCTGGATGTGGATCGACTTGCGGGCCGACTCGATCGCCACGAAGTAGAACATCGCGGCGAGGGAGGACGAGTCGCCGCGCGACACCTTGATCCCCTGGCCCAGGATCTCTCCCGCCGGCTCGATGTGCGGGTAGAACTTGTCGCCCGCCAGGATCTCGCCGGTGGTGTACGTCCAGTCCTCGCCGAAGATCGCCTGCATCTGCGCCGAGACCGGGCCGGTGGCCCGCACCATCATGTCCCGCCATTCCTTCGGGTTGCGGGCGTCGCCCATCCATTGATTGGCGATGCAAAAGCCGCCGGCGAAGCTGACGTTGCCGTCGACCACCAGGATCTTGCGGTGCGTCCGCCGGCCGATCTTGTACAGGCTCCACAGCCGGATGGGATGGAACACATAGGCCTTGACGCCGGCTTTCCGCATGCGGTCGAGGAGCGCCCCGGAGCGGCTGCTTCCCGTGGCATCCACCATCACCCGCACCTCGACGCCCCGCCGCGCGGCGGCCATCAGCGCGTCGGCGAAGATGGCGCCGGCCTTGTCGTCCTTGAAGATGTAGGACTCCAGGTTGACCGTCACCTTGGCGTCGCGGATCGCCCCGGTCATGGCGGGGAAGATCGCGTCGCCGTTGTTCAGGATCTCGACGCGGTTGCCGCCCACCATCGTGTTGCCGAAGGCGTCGAGCGAGCGGCGGAAGGAGCCGTCCTCCACGGCGGAGGGGTGGTCATACTGGTAGAAGCTGCGCTTGTCGACCGAGAGCATCGTGCAGCCGGACGCCAGGGCCAGTACAGCGACGGTCGAGGCGCAGGCGACGAGACGGCTGAGACGGGCTTCTTTCAAAACGCAGCCCTTTTCAGGTAAGCGCAGGCTTGGCCACAAGTTGGACGAGGACTTCCATATGTCCAGTCTGAGGGAAAAGATCGACGAAGGCCAGATGCTCGATGCGGTACGAGTCCGCGAGCTCGTGGAGATCGCGGGCCAGGGCCGCCGGGTGGCAGGAGACGTAGGTGATGCGCGCCGGCCGGCGCAGCAGCAGGGCATGGCGCACGTCCTTGGACAGCCCCCCTCGCGGTGGGTCCACCACCACCCGGTCCACCTGCTCCGGCATGTCGCGCACCCAGGTCTCGACGGCCTTGTTGAGCGCCTCGACATTGGTCACCCGGTTGCGCTTGACGGTCATCCGTCCGAAACGCGCCCCGATCTGGTCGCCTTCGACGGCGATCACCCTCCGGTACCGGGTCGACAACGGAAGGGTGAAAAGCCCGACTCCCGAGTAGAGGTCCACCGCCGTCTCCCCCTCCCAGGGGCCGACCGTCGCCTCCACCAGCTTCGGCAGGAGGCCGCGATGGGCCTGGAAGAAGCAGCGCGAGTCATAGAAATAGGTGAAGTCCCCCACCTTGGTGGAGACCTCGCCCTGTTGCAGGCCCGGCACCACCGGCGAGACCGTCACGACGCCGCTGTCCCCCACGGCCAGGTCCAGCCGTTTCGGCGCATCCGATGCCTGCGGGCTCAAGAGCGAAGGCAGCTCGGCGAGGAACGCCTCCAGCTCCGGCACCAGCAGCGGGCAGCGGGTGACCGGGATCACCTCGTTGGTCCCCCGGGCGTGGTAGCCGACGAGCACCGCGCCGGTCAACGGATCGATCGCGGTGTGGACCTGGGTGCGCAGGCGGTAGTGCCAGGGCTCGCCGGTGATCAGCTCAGGATCGAACGGCATCGCGATCTTGCCGATGTGCTCGAGGGTCTCCTTCACCGCTCCCGCCTTGAGCAGCACCTGGGTGAGGTCGTCCAGGTGCTGGAGGTCGCAGATGCTGGAGCGGGAGAGCTCCGGCACGGGATCGGGCCGGCGCGCCGGGCCCGCCTCCAGGATCTCCAGGATCTCCGCCCGGCCGTAGTCTGGCCGGCGCTCCACGATGCGCACCTTCAGCAGGTCCCCCGGAGCCGCGCGGGGAATGAAGATCGGAACGCCTTCCCAGCGGCCCAGTCCATCGCCGCCCGCCACCAGCTTCTCCACCCGCAGCTCCAGGACGTCGACGCCCGCCAGCCGTGCCCCGGGTGGAATCCGGGGAACCGGAGGCGGCACCAGGGGCACCGGAGCCGGCTGGGGAGACGGACGGGTATCCGTGATGATCCCGAAGGCTTTCGGCGGCCGGCGCGAGTCGTCCCGGGGACCCTTCCGGGGACCTTCGCGCCGGGGAGCGCCGTCCCTCGGCCGGGCCGGGCCCCGGCCGCGATCGCCGGGACGGAATGGACGGTCGGAGCGGGAAGGAGCCCCGGAACGGGGCGGGCGAGGGCCGCTCGGCCGCCGGTCGCCGGCAGGACCACGGCGTTCCTCGGGACCCCGGCTCTCGGCAGGTCGGCCTGCACTGGGCCGGCCCGCGCCGGGACGGCCGCCACTCGGAGGTCCACCGGCCGGGCGGCGCGGACCTTCCGGGCCTCTGCCGCCGCCGGGTCCCCGCGGAGGGGCGCCCGGAGCGCGGCCACCCCCCGGTCCACGGGACGGTCCGCCGGAGCCGCGTCCGCCTGGGGGCCGTCCCGCTCCGCCCGGTCCTCCTTGTCGTCCTCTCATCCAGCCGCTCCCTCCACCAGGATATGAATGCGTGACGCCAGCTCCGGCAGGCGCCGGTCCACCTCGGCACGCAGCTCTTCCACCCGGAAACGGCGGGAGAGGTGATGCAGGACGATCGCCTCGTTGCGGAACCGGTCCGCGTGTCGCGCGATGTCGCCCAGATGGAGGTGCTTGAAGCGCTCCCCCTTGTCCCAATGCTCCTCGCCGACGAAAGTGCATTCCACCATCAGCACCTTGCTGCCGAAGATCCGCGGCTCGCGGTCGAAGATCGCCGGCCCCGTGTCCGCGCAATAGGAGAGCCAGAGGTCCTCCACCACTTCCGAGGTGTCCACGCCGCGCGCCCGCAGATCGATGAGCTCCTCCCGGGTACTGCCGGCGTAGGCCGGCGCCAGGTGCCGCCGGCGGCGCCAGAGGTGATAGCCCAGGGTCGGCACCACGTGCTCGGTGGCGAAAGCTTCCATGTGCAAATCCCGCCCCACCTCCACCCGGTCGCCGGGAGCCAGGGGGAACAGCGTGTAGCGGTAGCGGGCGTTCTCCATCTTCTCGGCGGCGGCGATGAACTCTCCCAGCGGCTCGACGATCTCCGCCGGACAGAACACCCGGGTGTGGACCAGCCGGTGGAGAGAGCGCTGCGACAGGACGAAGGGAATCCCCATCGCGTGGTCGAGGTGGCCGTGGCTGAGAAAGACGTCCTGCGCCCCCGCGAGCTGCGTCGCGCCGCGCCCCACGTCGAGCGCGAGCCCCGGGGGGTGGACGCGAAACCAGTTGTCGTCGCCCGCCCGCGACCACCCCTCGATCCGCAGGTCACCGAAACGCAGCTCGACGGGTCGCATACCAGACCGAGGGGGATGATCCCGGATCAGATCTCCCGGTACAGCCAGCGGTTGAGGGTGGAGATCCGGGTGTTGACGCTCTCCCAGTCCGGCTCGATGAGCCACAGCGCCGCGGCCACCGAGGAGAGCAGCGAGTTGCCGTCCTGCGGCGTGAAGCAGAAGCCGTAGACCTCGCGCTTGTGCCGCACCGCGAGCGTCGGCGTCACCAGCACGGTCTGCGACAGGATGCGGCCGTAGTAGCCGTGGTCGCGGCCGAAGCTGAAGATCTGGTTCGCGAAGCGCTTGTCCGTCAAGGCCACCAGCGGGTTGTTGCGCAGCCGCTGCTTCACCTCGTCCAGCGTGATGTCGCGCTTGAGGTCGAGGTTGAACCAGATGGAGTGCATGTACTGGGTGTTGAGCTTGACGGCGCTGGAAAAGAGGTTGAGGTCGAGGTCCAGCGTCTCGAAGACGTGATGGGCGTCGCGCGCATGGTGGGTGCCGAAGTCCGGATCGTCGTGCTTGCCGACGTTGGGAGCCGGCACGAAGCTGTCCGACTGCGAGATGTCGTTCGACCGCCGCATGCAGACGAAGGTGCCCCGTTCGAGGCAGTAGTCCCGGCCGCCGTCGTGGCAGATGGTCTTGATGAGGGTCGAGATGTTGTGGGTGTTGCACGAGACGATTTGCAGGAAGCGGTCCTCGCCGGGCACCAGGACGTCCTCGTTGATGCCGCGGGCGTAGGGCTTGCCGAAATCGAACTCGCTCCCCTGGGCGAGGAAGCCCTTGGGGCCGGTGAGGTTCTCGTAGAACTTCTCCTTGTTCTCGTTGCCCGCCGGCGTGCAGTCGACGATCACCGTGGCCCGTTCCAGGGCCTCGCGCGACTCGAAGCTCACCTCGTGGCCCATCTTCTCGAACTCGCCCCGCACGTCCTCGTCGACCGCCAGCTTGGCGCCGCGGCGGATGAGGTGATTCAGCTTGGCGCGGTCGGAGGCGAGCGGGGTCCGCTTGTGGAAGGTGACCTCGTCGATCCCCATCCGGTCCCGAAAGTCAGTGAACAACCCGAGCAGGGGCTCGCCAATCGTGCCCGTGCCCACGACGTGGACGATCTTCTTCATGGTTCCCTCACGAGAATATCGGTAGATCCAGCGAAACGACGGAGTTAGAGGCCGCTATGGCGGCGGGTGTGAGAGTAGCACAGGGCGTGCGGTGCACGTCCCTCGCTGATCTATTGTAAAGTATCTATATGGCACCCTCAGTCCTCCGCCGTGCCGTCCCCGATCTCGCCGTGCTTGCCGCCGCCCCGCCACTCGGGATCGCGACGGGCGAAGGAATCGAGCTCTCTTGGCACCTCCACGAGGGTGCGGGTGACGTTGGGATCGCAGACGCCGTTCTCGCACTCATAGGTATAGACGTTCCATTCATCCCGCCGGCCGAAGCTGGCGAGAGTCTGGTAAGTATTGCAGTTGCCGCACTTGACTGAAATGTTGCGGATGTTGATCTCGTCGGACATGGCCTACCTCCTGGCAGGGCATTCTCCCACGGTGGTCCGAGATTTGCACGAATTGACGGCGTCATGAGAGTCACCGGTCCACGCCGACTTGGAGTCGTCCTTCTCCTGGGGACGAGTCTCCTGCCCATAGCCGCCCCACCGGGGGCGACGGCGCAGACTCCACCGCAGCTGCCGGCCGCGCAGGCGCCCACCTCCTCGTTTCAGGACTCGGTGTCGGTCGGCTTGGTGCTCGTGCCGGTCGTCGTCCGCGCCGGGGCGGGGTTCGCGAAGAACCTCGACCGCAAGGACTTCCGCCTGCTGATCGACGGCAAGCCCGTGGCCATCGAGAGCTTCGAGCGACGTTCCGACGCCCCGGCGAGCGTCGTGATCCTGCAAGACCTCTCCGGCAGCATGGCCTCCGGGGGGAAGTTGGAGAAGAGCCGGAACGTGGTCCGTTTCTTCCTGTCCCAGGAGCTGCCGGGCGACGAGCTCTCCATCGCCACCTTCGCCAGCGAGGGGCTCCAGGTCGACGTGCCCTTCACCAGCAACACGGCGACCCTGAACGAGGCCATCGCGGGCTGGGAAGCCTATGGCACCACGGCGCTCCACGACGCCGTGGCCCGCATGCCCCAGATCTCGCTCGAGGGGCGCAATCCCAAACGCTTCGCGGTGCTGGTGACGGACGGCGTGGACAACGCGAGCAAGATGACGCCCGAGGAGGCGCGGGCCATCGTCCAGGAGGCGCAGCTTCCCACCTACGTCCTGGGGCTGGAGGCGGGCAACCCCTACGAGCTCTCGGCCGAAGGCAAGAAGGTGTATCGATACGCCGACGTGCTCAACCTTCTCGCGGCCATGACGGGCGGCCGCTACTACTCGATCAACGGCGCCGAGGATCTTCAGAAGGCGTTGACCGCCATCCTCGACGACGTGCGCCACCAATACGTCCTCGGGTTCTCGACCGGCGACGGAGCTGTCAAGTTTCACAAGCTCGAAGTCGTAGTCGAAGGCAAGGATCGCCGCACCGTCGTTTTCCGGCGCGGCTACAAAGGAACGCCTCCCGCGGGGACCCGCGCGGGAGGTTAAATCGCGGAGATCTCCTCCCCGGAGAAGATCTTCTTGCTCAAGGAGATACCTACCATGATCAGCAAACCGTATGTCGTGGCTCTCGCGCTCGCCGCCGCCCTCATCGGCACCACCGGCTGCGCGACCAAGAAGTACGTCAAGACCGAGACCGGAGCGGTCAATACCCGGGTCGACGAGGTGCAGGGCGAGGTCGAGCAGGCCCAGACCCGCCTCAACACGCACGAAACGAAGCTCGGCCAGCACGATCAGCAGATCGGCGATCTCTCCAAGACCGCCCAGGAAGCGCTCGACCGCGCCCAGCAGGCCGGCAAGCTCGCCCAGGGCAAGTTCCTCTATGAGACCGTGCTGACCGACGAGAAGGTGAAGTTCGGCTTCGACACCTCCGACCTGTCCCCCGAGGCCCAGGCGGCCATCGACGAGTTCGCCGCCAAGATCAAGGCGGACAACCAGAACGTCTACGTCGAGATCCAGGGCCACACCGACAACGTCGGCTCGGTGAAGTACAACGAGGAGCTGGGGCTGCTGCGGGCCGAGTCCGTGCGGCGCTACCTCAACCAGAAGCACGGCTTCCCACTCCACAAGATCAACGTCATCTCTTACGGCGAAACCGTGCCGGTGTCGGACAACAGCTCGCGCACGGGGCGCTCCCAGAACCGCCGCGTGGCGCTGGTGGTTTTGCAGTAAGGCAGTAAGACAACGAGGGGTGTCTCGAAAGACCGCCCGGGGCTGAAGACCCGGGCTACCCACGGTAGTCCCTACGGGACCCAGGAGAAACCAAACCGCGGTCCCGGAGGGGACCACCGTCGGTAGCCCAGGATTTCAATCCCGGGCGGCAGTAGCGTCGCTGACACCTTCTTTCGAGACGCCTTTAAGTCCTGGCCTCCTCGATCCGCTCCGCGAGCCACTCGGGGAGCGGCACCGACCGCAGCCCTTCCGGACCGTCCAGCTCGCAGCAGGCGCAGGTGGTGCGCCCCCGCGCCACGGCCGTGCCGTCGCGGGTGATCTCGAAGCCGTAGGTCAGCGACTTCGTCCCCTTGCGCAGCACCCTCAAGTGGACCTCCAACTCGTCGCCGAAGCGGGTGGCCGCCAGGTACTCGCAGGCGACCGCCACGCGGGGGAACGTCATCTCCCGCTCGCCCTCGCGCCACTGCACGCGGGCGCCCAGGGCCGCCAGGAAGGCGTGCTCGGCGTTCTCCATGAAGACCAGATAGCGGGAGAAATGCATGATCCCGCTCATGTCCGTGTCGACGAACTCCACCCTGCGGCGAAACCGGATCTCGTGCATGCTTGCCTCCGGCGCGCGAGTCTATCGCCCTCAGAAGCCGCTATAGTTCGCCGCCATGCCCTTCGTTCTCGCTCTCGACCAGGGAACCACCAGCTCGCGCGCCATCGTCTTCGACGATTCCGGAGCGGCCGTCGCCATGGCCCAGCGTGAGATCCAGCAGATCTTCCCCCGGCCCGGCTGGGTCGAGCACGATCCCCAGGAAATCTGGGACTCGCAGCTCGCCACCGCGCGGGAGGCCCTGGCGCGGGCGGGGATCGCGGCCGGCGAGGTGGCGGCGCTCGGCATCACCAACCAGCGCGAGACGACGATCGTCTGGGACCGCGAGACCGGCCTCCCGCTCGCCAACGCCATCGTCTGGCAGGACCGCCGCACCGCCGGTGCCTGCGACCGGCTGAAGCGGGCCGGGCTCGAGAGTCTCTTTCGCGAGCGCACGGGGCTGGTGCTCGATCCTTACTTCTCCGGCACCAAGCTCGCCTGGCTCCTCGACGAGATCCCCGGCGCCCGCGCGGCGGCCGAGGCCGGGCGGCTCGCCTTCGGCACCGTCGACTCCTGGTTGCTGTGGAAGCTCACGGGCGGCGCGCCCGGAAGCCTGCACGCCACGGACGTCACCAACGCTTCCCGCACGCTGCTGTGGAACCTCCATACGGGGGACTGGGACGGCGAGCTGCTGGCCGCCCTGGACATTCCGCGACAACTGCTGCCCGAGGTCCTCTCTTCCAGCGAGGTCTACGGCGAGACGGTCGCCGGCCTCCTCGGCGCCCCGATTCCCATCGCCGGCATCGCCGGCGACCAGCAGGCCGCCCTCTTCGGCCAGGCCTGCCTCGCTCCCGGCATGGTGAAGAACACCTACGGCACCGGCTGCTTCCTGCTGATGAACACGGGCGACCGCCCCATCCCCTCGCGCCACGAGCTGATCACGACTCCCGCCTGGCGACTATCTGGGACCAACGCCGGGAGCACCGCCTACGCGCTGGAGGGGAGCGTCTTCGTGGCCGGCGCCGTGGTGCAGTGGCTGCGCGACGGCCTGGGGCTCATCCGCTCGGCGGCGGAGATCGAGGCCCTGGCCGCCAGCGTGCCCGACGCGGGCGGCGTCGTCCTGGTGCCCGCCTTCACCGGCCTCGGCGCTCCCCACTGGGACGCCTATGCCCGCGGCACACTGGTGGGCATCACCCGCGGCACCACCGCCGCCCACATCGCCCGCGCCGCCCTGGAGGGGATCGCGTACCAGGTGGCGGACGTGCTCTCCGCCATGGAAGCGGACTCCGGGCTCCCCACCGCCGAGCTGCGGGTCGATGGCGGCGCCACCGTCAACAACCTGCTGATGCAGATCCAGGCCGACCTCACGGGCGTGCCCGTCGTCCGCCCGCGGGTGCAGGAGACGACCGCCCTGGGCGCCGCCTACCTCGCCGGCCTGGCCGCGGGCGTGTGGAAGGGCACGGACGAGATCTCCGACCGCTGGCAGGTGGACCGGACCTTCGAGCCCGTCCTCGACTCCGGGACCGCGGCCGAGCGGCGAGCCCGCTGGAGCCGGGCGGTGGAGCGGGCCCGCGGCTGGGAAGAGGAAGGGGCCTGATCCGCTGAGCCTTCAGGGCACCTTCAGCTCCGGCGTCTTCACGTCCCCGATCGGCGATCCGGCGTCTCTCGTGCATGCCCTCTCCTTGACCCCTCGCTGTAATTCCCCAGTAAGGTTGGCTCCTCCACACTCTCGCGCAGCCCGGTAGTTCATCACGAGTCAGGCGGATTCCGGCCCCGGGCGGCCAGGCGCTTCGCCCTTCTCAATCGCCACCTCCCGAAGGGCAGCGGGATCCGTCCGGCTCGAACTCGAGGAGAGCCTTATGAATTCTTTGAGATCTTGCCTTCGTACCGGCCGCTGGCTCGCCGTCACCGCCTTTTTGGCGGTGCTTGGCCTGCCGGCACCCGGCTTCGCCCTTACCTGCGCTCGAACCCTCACGGCGGATGTCGTGGCCTTCGACCAGGTCTTCTTCTGGAATCGGCTGGGCGCCGTCGAGCCGCAGGGAATGATGTTCGCCCTGCGCCGGGACGTCGTGCCCATAACGGGCACCGCCCTTTCGCCCGGCAACGTGCGGGTGCGGTCCGAGAAGCGGCCGCGCCCCATGGTGCTGCGGATGAACGTGGGCGACTGCCTCCAGATCAACTTCCAGAACTACCTCGCCAATGCCGTGGTGGACCAGGAGCAGCCCGCCACGCGCTGGGCGTCGGTCCACGTCTCCGGCATGCAGGTGGTGGGCGGCATCGGTAGCGACGGGAGCAACGTCGGCGCCAACGTCTCCAGCCTCGTGCCGCCCGGCGGCTCCGCCGTCTACACCCTCTACGGCGACAAGGAGGGGGAGCACGTGCTCAACAGCGGCGGCGCCACCACCGGCGGCGAGGGGGACGGCGGCCAGATCAACTCCGGCCTCTTCGGGGCGCTGATCGTCGAGCCCGCGGGCTCCCGCTGGTACCGCAGCCAGGTGACCCGCGCCGACCTCGCGGTCGCCACCACCGGCACCACGACCTATGGCCAGCCGACGCTCGACTACGAGGCCCGCTTCCCCACCGGCCACCCGCGCGCCGGCCAGCTCGTCCTCGGCATGCTGGACGGCACCCAGGTGGTGGCCACCGACCTGACGGCCATCATCGCCGGCTCGACACCGAACACCGGCGCCTATGGCTGGTACCCGGCCGGAACCTTCCCGGTCAACGTCACCTATCCGCAGCGCGAGCAGCCGTTCCGGGAGTTCACCATCATCTACCACGACGAGGTCGGCGCCGTGCAGGCCTTCCCGCAGTTCGAGGACGAGGTGCTCTCCCACACCCTGCAGAGCGGGCGCGATGCCTTCGCCATCAACTACGGCACCGCCGGCGTGGGCGCCGAGGTGCTCGCCAACCGCATCGGCGTGGGTCCCATGCGGGGCTGCACGGAATGCAAGTTCGAGGAGTTCTTTCTCACCTCGTGGGCGGTAGGCGATCCGGCCATGGTGGTGGACGTACCGGCCAACGCTCCCTGCACGGTGCAGAACATCCGCGACACGTCCCTGCCGCCGTCCGGGACGATGGGCTGCACTCCGACGCCGGGCGCCAAGGCCACCAAGGCCTTCTACGCCGACGATCCGTCGAACGTCTATCACTCCTACCTGCGGGACCACACCAAGTTCCGCGTCCTCCACGGCGGCTCGAAGGAGCACCACATCCACCATTTGCACGCCCACCAGTGGCTCTTCTCGGCCGACAGCGACAAGTCGTCCTACCTCGATAGCCAAGCGCTCGGACCCGGCTCCTCGTTTACCGGCGACATCGTGCACGAAGGCAGCGGCAACAAGAACCTGACGCCGGGCGACTCCATCTTCCACTGCCACTTCTACCCTCACTTCGCCCAGGGCATGTGGTCGCTCTGGCGGGTGCACGACGTGTTTGAAGACGGCACGCAGCTCGACGCCAACGGCCGGCCGGCCGCCGGCTCGCGCGCCCTGCCGGACGGCGAGATCGCCGCCGGCACCCCGATTCCGGCTCTGATTCCCCTGCCCGGCAAGCCGATGGCGCCGATGCCGGGAGCCGCCGTGGCCATCGTGGGCGGCCAGGCCCAGATCACCGGCACGGGCAACCCCGGCTTCCCCTTCTTCGTCCCCGGCTCGGCGGGCCACCGGCCCCCCCATCCGCCGCTCGACACCATCACCGACGGCGGCCTGCCGCGCCACATCATCACCGGCGGCACCTTCAACGAGGCCCACACCCGCCTCGACTTCCACAAGACGCTGCTGACCGCCGTGGCCACGGCGATTCCCGAGACCGGCTCGGCCGTCGAGCTGCAGGCCATGGCCTATCACGCGGTGCGCGAGCACCCGAGCTGCACGCCCGCCGGTCTTTGCGACGGCGGCAACAGCGGGCCGGTCAAGTTCCTCACCAACGGCCGCCCGGCCATCGCCGGCGCGCCCTTCGCCGATCCCTGCATCGACGCCGCCGGCACCCCGATGGGCAATGCCCGGCTGTATAAAGCCGCGGACATCCAGACCGATGTCAAGCTCAACAAGGCCGGGGCACTTCCCGCAGCAGCGCTTCCTCTCGCTGTGGCAGGACGTGGCGAGCTACCTCAGCCCGGCCGGCGGCGGCGCGGCCAAACCGCCGGAGCCGCTGTTCTTCCGCGCCAACACCGGCGACTGCATTCAGTATCAGCTCACCAACCTGGTGCCCAACGAGTACGCGCTCGACGACTTCCAGGTGCGCACCCCCACCGACGTGCTGGGCCAGCACATCCATCTCGTGAAGTTCGACGTCACCGCCTCCGACGGCGCCGGCAATGGCTGGAACTACGAGGACGGCTCGTTCGGCCCCGGCGAGGTGGTGGAGCGCATCAACGCCATCCGCGCCCAGAACGGCTGCACCGCGGGCGATACGAGAAATGGCACCTTCGCCTGCCCGGTGGCCCAGCCGCATCCATTTTTCGGCGCCGGCCCCGGCAACTCCTTTCTCGGCGCCCAGACCACCGTGCAGCGCTGGTACGTCGATCCGGTGCTCGACAACCAGGGCAACGACCGCACCCTGCGCACCGTCTTCACCCATGACCACTTCGGTCCCTCGACCCACCAGCAGACGGGCCTCTACGCCGGCCTGGTGGTGGAGCCCGCGGGCTCGACCTGGAAGCACGGCGAAACCAACGTTCCCTTCTACACCCGGGCCGACGGCGGCCCCACCTCCTGGCAGGCGATCATCGATCCGCCGGGCACCGGCGACGACTACCGCGAGTTCATGATCGAGTTCGCCGACTACCAGCTCGCCTACACCGCCGAGAGCACCGGCTTCCCCGACCCGGCACACGTCATCAATCCGCCGGTGCGCGACGACATCGGCCTTCCCGACCTGCTGCAGAAGGCGGCCGTCTGTCCAGGCGGCGCTCCACTGCCCTGCCCGGAGCTGATCTCCTCCACCGACGACGGCACCATGTCCGTCAACTACCGCAACGAGCCGCTGGCCCTGCGCATGCGCAACCCGGCGACCAACGCCCAGTCGGGCGACCTCGCCTTCGCCTTCTCCTCCTTGAGGCTGCGCTCGGACCCAGCGTTCAACGTCCAGCCCACCTTCTACGCGCCGCTGACCGGCGACATTCAGGACCAGGACCCCTACACTCCCTTGCTGCGCGCCTATGAGAACGACCGCGTGCAGATCCGCGTCCTGGTCGGCGCTCACGAGGAGGGGCACAACTTCAGCATCCATGGGATGAAGTGGCTCTCCGAGCCGTCCGATCCCAACTCCGGCTGGCGCGGAAGCCAGATGATGGGCATCTCCGAGCACTTCGAGTTCATCGTGCCGCAGTTGATCAAAAACTCAACCGGCCCTTATGTCGACCGGCTGTGGTCGGCGGGCTCCTCGACGGACGACTACTGGAACGGCATCTGGGGACTCTTCCGGACTTACTCCAACACCCGGCCGGACCTCGCGGCCCTGCCCAGCAACCCCAATGGCCGCTCGGCCCTCGATCCCGGCGCCGTGGGCGCCTGGGACTTCTCATGTCCGAAGGACGCACCGGTGCGCGCTCTCGACGTGACGGCGATCGAAGCCTTCAAGTCCCTGCCGGGCGCCCAGGTGATCTACAACTCCCGCACCGACGGCTCCTACGGGCCGCTCTCCCACGTCTACGGCATGATGTTCGCCCGCACCAGCGACCTGGTGGCCGGGACCAATCCGCCGCAGCTCGCGGCCGGCGTGCCGGTCGAGCCCCTGGTGCTGCGCGCCCGGGCCGGCGAGTGCGTCCAGGTCACCCTGCGCAACGGCTTCGGCGAGACGCCGAAGACCCCCACCGGCTACAGCACCCTGCCGATGCTCGTGGAGGGCTTCAACAACAACGACCTCAGACCGTCGCCGCAGGTCGGCCTGTCGCCCCAGCTCCTCTACTACGACGTCAGCCGCTACGACGGCGCCAACGTCGGCGGCAACGCCTCGCAGACGGTCCTCTCCAAAGGCGCTCCTCTGACCTACCAGTGGTATGCCGGCGACGTGACGATCAGCGCCACCGGCACGGTCGTGGCGACCCCCGTCGAGTTCGGCGCCACCAACCTCCTTCCCCCCGACCCCCTGATGCACGTCGCCACCGGCCTCTTCGGCTCCCTCATCATCGAGCCGGCGGACGCCACCTGGACCGAGGACACCGCCACCCGCACCGCCGCCACCGTGACCTCGGCCACGGCGGGCACCTTCCGGGAATTCGTCGTCATGATGCAGAACGACGTCAGCCTGCAGTCGGGTTCGCCGGCGGCGCCCGTCAAGAACCTCGGGGGCCTGGACGATCCCGAGGACAGCGGCCAGAAGGCGATCAACTATCGCACCGAGCCGTTCTGGAAGCGGCTCCAGTACCCGCCCGATACGGTGCCGGAAATCACCCGCACCTTCGACTACCACAACATCCTCTCCAACACCCAGGTGGGTGGCGACCCGAAGACGCCGATCTACACCGTTGGCGCCGGCGTGCCCGTACGCATCCGCCTGCTGCAGGCCGGCGGCCACAGCCGCAACGGCGTCTTCACCGTCTACGGTCACGTCTGGGACCGGGAGCCCTACACCAACAACTCCACCCGCATCGGCCCGAACCCCCTGTCGCCCTGGGAAGGGGCTCACATGGGAGTCGGTCCCACCAACCACTTCGACCTGAGGCTGCGCAACGGAGCCGGCGGAGCCGCCGCGGCCACCGGCGACTTCCTCTTCCGTGACCAGACGGGACCGGGGCTCGACGGCGGCCTCTGGGGCATCCTGCGAGTCGTGCCGTAAGCCTCCTGCGAGCGCCCCCGCCCCAGACCCTCACCCCCTGCCCCCCTCTCCACCCGGCCGAGCCTTTGCGCCAGCGGTTCCGCAATCCTAAGTAGAGGTGCTTTGGGAAGCTCGTAGCGGCGGGCGTTTGAGGCACATTTCCTTCGGGCGGCGACTCGGTAGCAGATTCGTATTCGGTAGAGGGGTGACCCGG
>Ga0134121_10000967_pt1 | contig 28894 bp, 52 predicted proteins | sample KB301_FD_96463 | JGI IMG/M metagenome (GOLD analysis project Ga0134121, IMG submission 96463) | Terrestrial soil microbial communities without Nitrogen fertilizer from Kellogg Biological Station, Michigan, USA - KB3-0-1 | ecosystem: Environmental > Terrestrial > Soil > Unclassified ... | reverse complement strand
GAATTAAGCTATTCCTTTTGGTTATTTCTGGTTGTTTATATTCTCCTACAATAGCTTTATAGTCTTTTTTTTCACTATTTCCTATTCCTAGGCCAAAATCTGAGTCTATTTTTCTCAATACTTCATCTAAATTGGCTAAATTGAATAATTGTTTAACAAATGAGAAACAATCTCCTCTTTTAGCTGTATCATTGAAAGCAATATGTGAGAGGTTTCCATATTTATTCCCTATAAGGAATGAAGGATTATTATCCGTTGAAAATGGACTATGTGTAACATCATTTAGTTTCCAATCTTTATTTGGCATATACCATCTATAGATGTCATAAGGAGTGATTTTCTCCAATATACTATCCATAGATAGCTCTTTTTTAATTCGTCCTTTTATCATAGACTGCAATATAATAAAAAAGCTAAGAATATTTCTACTCTTAGCTCTTTTTTGTTTAACAATTTAAACTAAAGATTATTCCACTTATTCTCCTACCCTTTTATTTGATGGTTACCTACTTATCTTTAAATACGAGTTTTTCAAGGGTACAGGTAATCCGACATAATCTTTATTCTCTCTAATAATCGCTACCATCAGAGCTAATAGGGGTATTTGTTCCCACTAAAAATTCTTCAGGATTATAATCTCTCAAATCTTTAAGTAAAAAAGAATCTTTGCTCCCGTGCTCACTATCAGTTACTTGTAGAACAAAGCGTTCGTGGGGTTTTAAATCCTTAGAAGCTCTTTTCTTAAGTGCTGCTAATACATCAGGTTTAGAATAATCTACCAATCTGAATTGTTTTAAAGCATATTCTGGCAAGAATCCACGATTATAAACACCTTGATATTCCTTAGATTCACCATCTTCTTTCACAATAGTCTTAACAACAGCTAAAGCTACAATTGGTGTAGTATATTCCCCATTAAGCTGACTTTTCAAATCCTTAACATTACCCTTAATAAGCTGTTTCCATTCCAATTGTAATGTAGATTCTGCATCCTTATAATCCAATTTTCCCAACCATGTACGAAGGAAAGAATACAAATCCTCTTCTCCTGTATATGCTTGCCTATAATCTCTCTTTTTAAACCAATCAGGGAGGTTATTTTCATCATCGCTCCAACTGCAAACACCGATATTATTAATATATTGTGTCTTAGTGGCATCTTTATTACTCCTAATCTTATTCTCCAGGAAGAATGTAACAGGAAACTTTTGTTTGCTTTTCATTTCTTCAAGCCAGAAATTAATCCTCACTGTTGCATTTCCTTCTTTACTTTCTCCTGTATATTCATCAGCTTTAGATTCATCAGAAAGAGTCATTCCTAGCAAATCTTTATACTCTTCTCTATTAGGATTAATAGCAATTACTTTAGCTGGAAAAAGTCCAACCTTCTTCCCAAAATCAAGACTTTCGCGTACCTTCCCTGAAATTCCATTTGTTTTTTGTTCACTCATATTTATTTTTTGTTTAATTTGTTCATTGTTTCTCCATTGCAATTAGCTTGGCTACCATCTATGAAAGTGACAATAAAGGTATTCACCCTTATTTTAGATTTGTCTATTTCATAAATTTCACCTCTTTTCTTAATTTCTTCTGTGTTCGACATACTCATTTTACAGTGTATTTTGTTCCTTTTAAAATTAAATAATTAAGTGTTCTAGGATCTACAAGCCTATTAGGACTACCTGTAGTGATATTCATATCAACCACTTGTACTCTACCCATTTCATCTTGACTACCTGTATGATAACCTTCTAAAATCCTTTCTTCTCCATTTAGAGCACGTTTTACAGCCTTTTTAATAGCTGCCTCCATTGTTTTAGGAGTAGCTCCCTCATAGGAATCCATAATCTCTTTAGTTACATCAGTTTCTTTTACTTGCTTATTAAATGATACTGTGAATGCTGTATTAGGATTACCTAGAAATAAAGTAGTTAAATCAGTTTTTGAAATTTTTTCTTCTTTCTCATATTGTTTACCACTAATTAAGCAACTTTCTACATAATTGTTATCCACTACAATATCGGTATTTGCTTGATTTTTCAATTGTACCTTATTTCCAGCTAGTTTTACAACCTTGTAATATTGTACTTCACTTAAAACTTCTCCTACTGCTAATTGTTTAAACTTAGTATTCATGTTTTTTATTTATTAAAGTTTTTCTTGTTTTTTATAAAATCCTACCAATACATTTTCTCCTTTATCAGCACTTGCAAAATAAGACATTGTTGCTCCTCTAGACATTTTCATACTATCCATAAAACCTTGTGCTGTATTTGCTGTAGCTAATGTATTAGATTCATCAATATTAATATCATTCATGATTTTCCTCAAATCTTCAGGAGTAGCTACAAAAGTGATGGTAAAGTTCTCTTTCTGTACTTTTTTAATGATTTCTGCCGCTTTTGCCTGATAATCGTATTTTGTATTATTTCCACCATCAGTATACACTTTTATTAATACTTTGTCTTCCTTATTTACAACAAGATTACTAATAGTGTCATAAACAGTATAATATAAAGGCGTATCTCCTCCAATAGCTCCACTAAAAGGAATTAAATTCATACTTACCTGTGAAGGATCTTGATTCATTACAGCTTTATTTAAGGGCTTACTAGCTTGAATAAACTCAATTAGACTATATTTAACATCTTTTCTACTTGTCAAATCCTTAATTGATTCTTTAATTCCATTAACTGAGTTAGTATATTTACCTCCTGCCATACTTCCAGAAGCATCTAGAATATCAATAACATAGAAAATGCCCTTGTTTTTAACCTTTGTAGTCTTCTTAATTTTAATCTTCTTCTCTAGGGAAGCTAAATATTCAGCTCCTGTTGAAAATCCAGCTTTTAGAGCAAGTTTTTCCTTCCTTGCAGCATTGGATTTTTTGTACTCTTTAATTTTCTCTTCTCTTGTTTTTTCCATTTGTTTATTTAGTTTATTCGTATACTGTAATTGTCTTTTCTTTAGGTTTCACTTCAAATACATCATCCCAACTATAGAAATCTGTACCTACGTGAGAAGCATAAAATCCAGTGATTTTAATATAAACATCATGATCTTTGAAATATTTAACTGAAAACCAGTTACTTCCTTCATCTTCTCCTCCATGTTGTTTTACTTCACTTGATTCACCTAGTCCTAATTCCTTGGAGTTATAATCTCCATAAGCAAAATCATCTAAAGTCATTTCTGACTCTTTTAATTTATTAATTATTTGTTCTCCTGTTAATTTTTCCATATTAAATTGGCTCAAATACTGTTACTTTTTTCTCTTTTCCTTTAACGAAATTTACCTCAGTTAATGAATAATCATATCCATAACTATCTGTTTGATAAATTTCTTGCATAAACACTCCTTCTGGAAGCCCTGGATGCTTGTAATATATGATTTTTTCATTATATTCCCCTTGATTTCCATCATCTCCACCTTCAGGAACACCAATGTGTCCTTTTACTTCCTGCATCTTATACTTAGACTTGTTCTTCAACAAATCTTGAAGATCTTTTAATAATATTGATTCCTCTTTCATTGATTTTTTCATTTAAATACTTAATAAAATTATGTTTTGGCATACAAAGATATTTATAATTTTCTAGAATCCAAATAGCTTCCCACATGGGAGCATGGGAAATTATAAATTTCTTTAACATTCTTCCATATGCTGCTCTATGGTCTATATTAGGCCATCTTTCAAATGCCATTATTTCTACTTCTTCTCTTACCAATGCTTCTTTTTCTTCTTTAGATAATGAATTAAACTTTTCTTCGTCTACTTCTACCTCCATTCCATCTTTTAATACTTTATTGAATGTAGGAATTGGATTTAATAGTGTATGTAACCAATCATGGTCATATGGGCAAGTTAAAGCATTATCAAAGAAATCAGAAGCTGACATTTTTAAATCACTTCTTTTATTCTTTCCATGTAGAATATTGAAATAATTATATAATTTGTCGAATAAAGGTCTGTTTAATGAACATCCTTTCTCTCTTAACCATGTAGCATCCCATTCATGCTTTTCCCAATTTAAATCCCAAAATAAATGTGACATTTTAAGAGTATATAAGTTATTTGGCATACATATAGGAAACCCATAATTATACTCATGTAGTATAGGATTATATAAATATTCTGTTTTTCCTTCGTTTTTCTGTAAAGTGAATCCTTTTTTTGATTCGTTACTATCTATGATATAATCTGTATCTTTTGGTTCTCTAGGAAAATCAGGAAACCAATGTTTTATAGCTTTACTTCCTATAAGTATCATTTTAGGAATATTTTACTCCAGTCTAAAACATCATTATATCCTCTTAAATGAGGACATCTATTACCTCCTACTCTTTCTTCTGAACCTGTAAAATTCACTTTAATCTTACCATCTTCGTTATATACATAACCGATAGCATCTACTTTACGAGGAATAATATCTTTAATCTTACCAGTTAAAGAAATCTGTTTAGGAGCAACCTCTTCTTTCAGTTTTATTCTTGTATCTCCCCCTCCTACAAATTTATCTTCTACATGACATACGAAAAATACACACTTTTTAGCTACTTTCATGTATTTTTCAAATAATTTCATAGTTTCTTCCCTAGACCACCTATATCCATAACCATCAGCGAGGGTATGAACACTTTGATAATCATTATCGCTAGGTTTTAACATTGTTCCTCCTTTAATAGGATTTCCTAATACATCTTTCTCTCTATTGAAAGATTTTCCTAATGTTGTAGACATGTATTTATACGTTCCTGACCACTCTGCCCATTCATTAATTTCTGTAAATGTATCAATAGCTACATAGTCATAAGGTTTATCTGCTTTAATAAGCTCATCTGCAAATCTATCTAACCATTGCATTTTACCTACAGGTCCTTTATCATTAGGAACCTTTTTAATAAGACCACTTACCTTATCAGATCCATTCTCTGTATCTATAATAAGACAATTAGGTAAAGTTGTTAGCACTGTAGTCTTGCCACATTTAGGGAGACCATAAAGTACGCAACTCTTCATCTCTGTATCTGGAATACTCTTTTCTGTAGGAAATGAAAATTCATTGAATTCTTCTTTTTTGCTTTCTAGTTTTGTTTCTATCATTATTTTTGTTGTTTAGCTTTGAACCATTTTTCTAAGTAATTCATTGAAATATAATGCATTAAAATTGATCCACTAACAGCCCCTGCTGTATATGTGATTCCTAATAGCCAGGTATTAGCATTTGGTTGCACTACTTGCCTTACCACTATAAACCATATTCCATTTGATAGCACACTAGCTAGTGCATGGAATACAATACTTGAGCTATTTCTAGCTCTACTTACTAATGTGAAACTCCCATTTTGAAGAATTGTCACAAAAAATAACAATACATAACTCATATAACTTTTTCTTTAATTAATATTTTCCTTAATTCTCTTATAATTCCGTATTTTAGCTCATTTGATGTTCTATGTTCCAAATGTACACTCCATACACTATCTTTTATATACACTTTATATCCCTTTTTAGATGGACTAATTATAAAGCCTTTTTGTGTGCAAAAATTCTCTATGTCTTTCCATTTTAAATTGTTAGAAACATTAGAAATATCCTTAATAATATCATCTATTTTTCGCATACAAATGTACCTATTTTAATTTACCTATGCAAATTTCGCACAAACATTTTTTTCCTATAACATCCCATCCTCTGTCTAAAAAGGCTTCTGCTGCCTCCCATTCATCCATATAACTCTTGTCTATTTTGTTACATTCATCACATCTAATCTCTGTCACTGTTGTGGTGAAATCTATGAGTTTTAGAGTTCCTATGATTTCTTCCCTTACTATTTCTTTTTCTTCAGTTTTTTCTATCATATATATTTAATTTTTGAACTGTCTAACATTGAAAGGGATTCTTTTATTTTCTTTATTTCTGGCTTTTCATTAATAGCTAAAATGAATATTTTAGCTTTCTTTCCAGAATAATCTAATTCCAAGGATCTTGATATGGATTGAGCACTATTCTCTGAATTATATGTGAAATTCAAGAGAATTACACAATCCAAGTTCTTGTAAGATAATCCTGTTTTTCCCTTCTCCACTAGAGCAAGATGATTGATTTCTCCTCTCTGGAATTTCTGTAAATTTTCATCATTTTCACTCTTTGAATGATAGGAAGATATACCTATACTGTCTGCAACTTCTGATAATCCTGTGAATATCAATATTCTTTTATCTTGTAATTGGAGAAGGAGTTTCTTTAAATGTTTCATTTTCCCTATAGAGGATAGAGATAATCTATTCCTAGAAAGAGCTAAATGCATGAAATTCTGACCTTTATATTTCATTTGTTGTATAACATAGGACAAATTATCATATTTCTGCTTCTCTGTTAAAAGCTTCCCTTTCTTATTAGGAGTTTTGAATAAATTATCCAGCTCTACGAAGTGTACCTCTATTTCATAATCAGCAATGATATTATCGTCTATAGCCTGTCCTAGGGAATATTTAGCTATTTCTTTAAGTCCCCATTTTCCTTCTGTTTCTTTACTTATAGTTCCTGATAAGGCTAATACTAATGTTTCCTTATCATTTGTCATTATCTGGTGACAATAGTCTCTTTCCATATCAGAAGCAGAATGCATTTCATCTATAAGAATAAATTCAAACTTCTCATCTTTATATTTGTGTAAAGAGCTAAAATTGCAGAATATTACATTAGGATTAGAGTAATTCCATTTAACCATTTCCCTCTCCCAGTTTCCCATTAGTGTGTTCTCTGGATAGCATAATAACATTTTACAAGGATGAGAATATAATAAGTTTAGTATTTCCAGTGCCATTTTACTTTTACCAACCCTCATGGAAACATTTAAGAATCCATATTTGTTGTTTTTATAGAAAGTTAAGGCATTTTCAACTATTTCTTTTTGTAATACGTCTTGATTTGTTGTCATTTTTATCTATTGTAAAATATCTTTTTATATCTTTCATACTTTCTTTCCAAATAAATATTAGCATCTTTATACAAAAAATTTAAAAAATTAGGTTTATGTATGCTTGAAAATACATTTAGAGAGAAAGCCCTACTTGTAGTTTCTCTTATCTTAGATACATTATTTACTTCATTATTCTCTAATACTTTTTTCAATTTATTCAAAAAATCAAATGTTCCTAATATACTACAATTTGCATTGTATGTATTACTAGTTTTTCCATGTACTAGATGAATTGACCCATCTCCATCAAAGTATCCTCTGATGAAATGTTTAATTAGATTTATAGGAACTTGACTTTCTGTAGGAAATTTTAGAGTTAAAGATTTCCTAGGGGTACACCCTAGTTTATTTAAGTCGTTGTAAATTTTTGTATCTCCGAACATAAGTCTATGTGCCTTTACTTTCGATTTATATTTTATTTCACCTTCATATGATAAGAATATCTTAAGTTTCTGTAAATGAAATAAATCTTGTTCTTGTAAAGTTATTTCAAAAGTATTGTTCCTTGTTATACAACCATCAGCATAAATAAATCCTAACCAATAAGCTTTTTCTTCTGTATCTATTTTCTCAAAAACTTTAGAATTTATCGACTTTTTATTACAATAGGAATATTTATAACCCAATTTTCGTAGATATTTACCTACTACATTATATTTAATATCTAGTTTTTTACCAATATCGGTTATGTTATAACCTTCGTTAAATAATCTTTCCATATCAGGAATTGAATTTTTAACTCTAGATAATCTATTTTCTACTCCTATAGATTTAGCTACTTTGCTGACTAACCATTCACATACATTTAATTCTTGTGATATTCTCTTGAAATTGTTAGTTTCTTTTAGTTTTTCAGCAATTTTTTGCCTTTTTTCTTTCTCTTTTATTTCTTTATTAGTCATTTGCTTTTAAAAATAAGATACAATATTACCAAATCTCATCCATAAATGCAAATATCTATTGATATTTATTTTCTTTTGGTCATTTCATATATCATTTTTTACTAAAACACCAATCATACAAAGAAATAAACAACAAAGCAATTAATATCACCCATGAAAACAAGGAGATAATAATTCTTTTCCTTATATTATCTGGAAGATTAGCATTCTCACTCCTTCTAAAGGATTTTCTATCAATTTCCCATACAATTACAAATCCTAGTATGTAAAGTAATATCCATAATATTGTCATTTCTTTATAAAGTTTAAGTCTATAACTGTTTTAACATAGTTATTATAGAACATTTCATCTGTAACATCTACTAGTTCAATTGCACTCTCACTAATTTCCTTATGTACTCTAGATATTCCAGATTGTCTATATAGATAATTATAAGAAATATGCAAATCTTTACCTTCTTTACTGAAAGTGACATTCCAATCTCCAAATATAGTGTCTATTCCGTTCTTTTTTGTATATATTAAAAGTTTATCGAAATAGAGCTTAAATTTAACATCTAGTTCATCTTTTAATTCTTTTTCTATATTTCTCATATGAATAATATTTTATCTTTTAAAGGTAATTTGAGTATATTGAATTTAGCATCATAATAAGCCGTAGAGGTAGCAAAAGCTTGCTGTACAAGGGGATAGAGCTGTATACATTCTACAAATTTATCAAATTCTAAGAAAGGATTATGTATTTTCTTGTCAAAAAACTCCTTATAGTACATATACATGATTTCTATGGAATTCTCTTCTCTGGCTTTAATGTATTGTTCTCGATTCATGATAAAAAGTGAGTTTGGTTTGTAATTGATTCATAATCTTGATCTGTCATATCTTTTGGAGGTTTAGGCATAGGAAGAATAATACCTGTCATTGGATGAAAAGCACACCCCATTGTTATCCCGTCTCCATCAAAAGATGATTTGAGTATATGTAAAGTTCTGTAATACTTATACCCTTTATTATCTTTTAATTTCCTTAAATTATAACCAATTAAATCAGTTTCTGTGTCTTCAGGAAGGTATCTATAGGCCTCGAAGATAGCTAATACAACATCTGCATCTCTAGCTAATTCTGAGGTATCAGCGATGTCAGTAAGTTTAGGTTTCACATCATTTAGCTTAATTCTGGAACTATCCCCCACTTGTCTTGATAATTGTTGAATATTAATAGGAGAAAACCCATATAAATCCCTATTTCTCCTTTGTATAGATGAGTATATATCTAATCTGTTCTTTTTTACACCTTGATCATCTTTTTCTTTATCTAATACCCCTACATAATCAGTTACTATTAAAACAATATGATTAGGATGATTAGGTGTATACACTTGTTTACCTAATGGTCCTTCTTCTCTAGCTGATAATACTCCATGTTTTTTGGCAAAATTATCAATATAGATCTTTAAACCAGTAGGGTTATGAGTTCCCTCTATACATATAAAAGTTTCATCTTCTTCCCATTTGTTAAATATTTTAGCATAAGATTTTACAGCAGATAATTCATCTGGGGTTAGTAAATCATACTCTTTAGAAAGTCTTCCTTTTTCATCTCTTTTTCTTAATCTTCCCAGTATCTTTCTAACAGGAATATAAATGCCTTCATTTTTGAATATCATTCTACTTACCCATTTAGCAGAATAATTATACTGTTTTCTTTCCATTCCAAAATATATAACAGAAAGTTTTAAATCTTCTGTTTTGTTATCATAATACCAATCCAAGATATTTAAGATTAAATCATGAGCTACAGTGGTTTTTCCGGCTCCAGTATCTCCTACTAAAAGATAATTCGTATTTTTAGCAATATCCAAATATTCATCTAATTTAGCTATAGGAAAGGGAATACTACCATTTTTACCATTCATTCCCTTTTCTACTTCAGTCATTAAATTATCATATAGCTTCATATAAATGTTTCGTTAGATTGTATTGTTCCTTCTTTCACTTTCTCTCCTTTCCTAATTAATTCTATAAAACTCTCATGAGTGAAATTATTCAAATAAGTCATTGAATTTTGAAAAAAGCTAAGTTTGTTGGAATTTGACTTAATAGATGCCTCTTTCTTTTGATTAATTTCTAATTCTAAAGCTTTCACCATCTCATCTATTGTATATTCTCCTTCATTGAGGATTTTATATAATTTAACCTTACAATCTTCCTTTTTAGCCTTCAAGCTCCTTGTACCAGAAAAATGTCTTCCTTTATAATCAAAAGAGTCTGTGCTCGGAAAAGCTTTCCACCACTTCTCAAAATTATCATCAGAAGGCTTCTTTTTAACTAATTTAACAGATTCTCCCTCTGTAGATAGAAAATCTAATAATTCTTCTCCATCCTTAGTAATTTTCATAGATGATATAAGTCCTTTTCTATCCAATGTATTGAATACATTTTGCCATTTTGGACTATAATTCTCATCTTCTATATAGTTCTCCCATATAGCTAGTCCTCCTTCATTCTTTATCATTTTAAGGATATACACCATTTCTAGTGTATACCCCTTTTTGAATAATTCATTTAAGTGACTAGGATTCAGCTTCAATTCTATCATTTTCAATTACAAGTTTATCGTGCATCATTACACTAATCTTTGCCTCTCTTCTAAGAAGGCTCTGTTCTTCCATCCAACATTTATATTCCAATTCACTTTCAGCTTCTAAAAAGGCTTGTTCTCTAAAATAATCATCTTCTTCATCTAAATAGTCTTCATTTCTCATAATTAGTTGATTTTGGCTCTAATTTCTGTTAAGCTTATTTGATTAAAAAATTTTCCATCTTGGAATATCGTCTGTAATACTCCAGAATTCTCTTCTTCATGAGTACATTCAGTTTTACAATAATATTCTCCTTTTTCATCCTGTAGAACAGCCAATAATCCCTTTAAAGATTTCTTACTACCATCGTCAGTAACTGGATCTTTGTAAATATTGTATTCTTTATCATTAGCTTGAAACCAAGTTCCTTTAGCAGCAAAGCCAAGAGTATCTCTTGTGTTCATTTGATAAGTAAAGCTTCCTACACCTAATACGATATTTGTGGCTGCAAATCCTTTAGCTGCTAATCTTTCATAGATTTCTACCTGTCTATCTATATTGATACTATCTCCATAAATAGCTCCAATATGAGGATCAAGAACTTTATATCCTTGTTCATTCACTGTACCTCCAAATATATCCCAAAGAAGTTCTATTACACCTTTATATGACGGATGAGCTGCTTCACTTTTTGTGACCCAATACTCTTGTCTTTGAGCACCATCTGAATCTTCAAACTCTTTGCCAATATACTTTGAATTTAATCCACAAATAATATCTACAGGATTACCACTATCTGGCCTAACTACTAATTTACCAGTTCTAGCTAACACAGCAGTTTTAACTTCTGGATCTTTTAAATATTGAATGAATTCCCATAAACTGAATGTATCTGCCACCATTGAAAATATACCTTCTGGTATTTCTTTCAACCAATCTAAAATCATTTGTTTTTCACCTACAGTGAAGATCTTAGTGGTGCTTACAGAGTGTTCAGAAGCATTTACAGAGAAAATAGGCATATCATCCTCCCCTTCATTATAGAAATAACGTGCTCCTGGTATAATAATAAGTGTATCTGAGCCTTTATGACTAGTTGCATGTCCAAGTCCACTAGATAACATATCCCAAGGAGATAGTCCTCTAGCACTAAAATCATGACACATAAAATCTGTAAGCCATAAATTAGAAGGATCAGTTTTTGTCACCCATTTTATAGCATTTTTCTTATATTGACGAGCAATTGTAGCTGATGTAGAAGGTTTCCATGCTAATGAGCTAATAATTGTTTCCAAATATAGAGTTAACCATGCATATCCCTTAACAGTATTAATGAAAGTCATATGTGGTATATTAGGAAAAGTTTCAATTCCCTCCGGAATAGCTTTCACTTTAATAGGTAAATATCCTAATTTATGCAAGTCTTCAAAATGTTTAGCATCATAAGGTTGCATTAAATATGCACTCATATCCTTACCAAACTTTTGAGCTGCTTCTAAAGGAACATTGAAGAAATTCTCTCGAAATTCATCATTTAACCATCTCATTGTCAATTGCTGACCAAAAGATGTGATTTTCTCTATTCCCTTAGGAGCATATTTAATAGTTCTAGGTATCCAGCTACCAGCTAAATAATCTGTACCTGGAGCTAACATTCTCTTATGACCGACTTTATAACCATCGGTGTAGTATAAACTAATTGGTTTAAACATTTGTTCTTGATTTTATAGTTTCTGTTAATAATTTTAATTCTGAATAAACTTGTATTAATCCAGCTCTATCATCTAATAAAGCTGAAAAGAAGGGTTTTTTAGTTTCCCAAGGTAGGGGAATTCCTCCTTCATTAATCCCATCAAATGGAATATTCCAATCTTCTAGAAACTTCCTAACGTATTTTAAGTCTTCATAAGCTGTCCAACATACAAGTTTACACCCAATTTCTTTCAAATCTTTTAATAGTTGAATAGTACTCTCATAAGTGGCTCCAGTTTTATGATAATCATGAATAGTTCCATCGAAATCAAATCCTATAGTAAGAGATTTATATTTATCATATTCTGTTAATAACCTGTTAAAAGATGCATTTTCTTCTAAATATTCGTCTTTTTTCATACTATTTTAAATTGTTTTACAAATTCATCATTTACATCCTTTACAGAATTAGTACAATAAATCTTCTTTATATTCTTCTTTAATTCATCAAATCCTTTACTGAAATATCCATGACTCACATATAAATATATATTATTTGCTCCTTGGTCTTTTAATTGTTGTGACAGCATAACAAATGTATACCCTCCATCACATAAATCATCTAAAATAAGACAGTTTTTACCTTTAACATCTCCGATAAACTTAAGCTCTATCTTTCCAGCTAAATCTCTATGCTTCACTGCTGCTGTCACTTCCATATTGAATTTCTGACCAATTTCAAAGACTTTCTTATAAGCTCCTGCATCTGGACTTATTAATATAATATCCTCATTTATATCCTTTATAGCTAGTTCTATTTTCTCAACAGGAGAAACCTTGCTAGAATTATGAATTAGAGCCAAAGATACATCAGAATGAGGATCAAATATCTTCACATCCATGAATCCACAGGAATTGATGAAATCTGCAATAATTTTTAAATCAAATGAGTTTGTAGGAAGAAATCTCCTATCACTCCTTTGTCCAAATAGACAAGGTATTACTAAATGACGATTTTTAACATTAGCGAAGTCTAAAGCATCACATATACTCTTTATAAAGAATAAGTCCTCATAGGAGTTAATTCTTTCATTTATTATATAAGGATGTGTTATATTCACTATTTCTGCTCCTATTTGTCCATCTGGGTATTTAATTCTTTTGTAATTCATAGATATTTATTTTAATTTTTGTCAATTTCTCTATAACAGGAATATAATGAATTAAATACACTTGATGATCTGTTAAATTGTCCATGTTAATTTTCAAGTAGATTTCTTTCAAATCCTTCTTATATTTTTGTTTGTAAATATCCCTCTGTTTCCTAATCTGGTTAACATGTAATTTAAAATCAAAATTTGTTAATGTTTCCATTATTTAACATTAATTCCATGATTCTTTATAAACCATTCAAAATTGGAAAGTGCTTTGGTTTTATTTATTTTGAGTGTTTTCTTCACCAAAGATAGGAAATACTTCTTAAATTCTTCATGTTTTTCTTTAGAAATAGTCCATTTTTCCATCCAATCTTTTTCAAAAGCAGCATCGAGCGAAGTCTTCTCAATATACGTGAACTGTTTTTCCAATAAATGGTGATATAGGTTATCTCTATTTATTTTCATATAGTTCCTCCTGATATATCATTATCATTCCTATTTCTCCTTTCTGTAGCAAACGTAAGAAAGAAGCATAATATTATTATCATTATAAATACCATCATATTATTGAGGGATATAAGGTGTTACTTTCGTATTACTTACACCATTCCAATTAGGCCATGCAGACCACTTTCCCTGAGAAAATACCTCTGACATATTTCCTTCATGTGTATATACGGTGTAAATATGATTGTTATGTATAAATTTCTCTCCATTCTTGAGAGAATATAGATATTTTTGTTGTTTTTCTTGCATATTAAAATAAAGTTAATTGATTTTCTGGTTGTTTCTTCACTGCTTTTCTTCCATGTAGAGCTATTTTATCTATTAATTTTCTAGTTTTATCTATATAATAGGAGAAATCTATTCCAGCTTCTTCTACTTTAGTATTTCCATCTAGAAAATTACACACTTTCATTAAATACTCTCCTGCTTCTACCTGAGCACTACTTACGGCATTAGTTTGGCACTCTTTATTCTTAATTTTATATATTTTTTCGCCTTCTTTAGAGACATAATAACGTATAAGTTTGTTATATATATTTGTATTCTCTTCTGATATTCCTTCATAGTGAAAATCTTTAGAAGATTTGACTCTAATACAAAAATCGTATATATTTTGATGTTTAGGAATAAATTCTTCAGGAGAAATTCCATCTATATAATAGGCTTTTATAGCTAAAGGAACAATATTTCTGGATTTATTTTTATGAATTAAAAGCTGATCTTCCATATCACCTTTTGTCTTCACTTCTCCATCTGTCTTTATGGCTATATAATCATTCACTGTAGAATATACAAATTTCTTAAATTCTACAGTTTCTACCTGATAATTGGTGATTTCTTGCCATTTTTTAACAATTTCCTTCTTTTTCTCTAATTTGTCTTTATGAAAATATGTGGTCACGCCATCACTATTAGCTGAAATTACTCTTATTCCTTCAAGTTCAAACATTTCTATTAGCATGAAAAGGCTAAATTGACCAGTAAGAGTAACTGAATATAGAGTCTGTTTATCAAATAGCCAAGACTCCATAGATCCAAACTTACCAAAACATACATTTAGAATAAGTTTATATGCCTCTACAATGCCTTTTATTCTTTTGTCCTTCTTAGCTAAAGGTTTTAATTCTAGTCTTTTTAAATAAAGCTCCTTATATACATTCAATATTTCCTTACCTAAATGGTATGGAAAATAGTTATTATTTACCACTATAGCTGGATAATAACTTGCTACATCGTCATCATGAAGTAGATAATCATCTTTAGCCTCCCATATTTCATCAGAGTTATCTGCGTGTAATCCTCCCAGACCTTGTACATATTCTGTGTTATAAAATTTGAATTTATTCTCAAATTTATCATTCATTTTTACAGATGTCCCTACTACAAGCTTGTGAAGATCTTGTAATTCTTTTGTTTGGAATTTGATGTATTTAGGTAGACAATTCTTTAGTTTTATTTCTTTCCTGAATGTTCCTTTTCTGGGAATATCTTTTACACTCTTACCTAAAGCTTCTGCATATTTTTGCTTCAAAAGCTCTTCCCCTATCTTAATTTCAGAGAAATTTAAGCATTTTAGACCAAATTCTTCCTCAATAGCTACTCTAAGTTCTAATTGATTATTATTTTCATATCCCTTGATCTTAGTATTACCTATAGTGATATTTAGAAGTCTTTCGGTTTCTTCTATATCATTATACATATAACTAATAACCTTATCTATCTCTTCATCTGTCAAATCTTCCCTACTGTGATGAATAGGCATTTCTTCCACCTGTCCGTCTATTTGAAAAGCTGCCGATTTTAAAGATGTTCTACGCGCTTCATTATCTAACCCATTGATATTGAATACGTCTATTACAGGTAAAAGAAATTGAGATTCCCAATAAGGCGCTCTTAAGTTATAATTTTGATTATCTATCAAATCCTGAACAAATACATATATAATGTTACAAATTTCTATATTTGTATTATTCCACCATTTTTCATAGTTTTCTAGGATATATTGTATAACTTGGGCATCAAAACCCTTAAAATTGAATCCTACAATATAATCTATACTACTTTTATCATAAAATTTCACAAAGCTATAGAGATCATTTCTTCTTCTACTTATCTCGAAAGTTGTCATTTGTCCTGTATCAGGATTCTTAAACCCAAATATTGTAGCTCCTTTTAGAGTCTCAATATCACTCACCTGCACCTTAAAATCAATATCTCTCCAAAGTTTCATAATTTATTTAGTTATTCTTAAGGATTTTATATATCTTTTCTTACTAAATGCTCCACATACCGAAGATATATCTACTTTTAGTAAATCTGAGAGTTTTCTGGAATCTATATTTCCTATAAATTTATCAAAACAATCATATATCTTATATTTTCCAGAGCTATTCCTAATTTCATTAAATATATTATCTCAATTGTTCTTTATATGAGAAATATCTATATCTTTATCAACAAGTAGATATTTGCTTATTTCAGAATCTATCAAATTCTTCTTATTTTGCGTGATATTCATCTTCCTATGAATATTAGGAGCATCTGTCCTAAAATATTTTCCGCATTTATATAAATCCGTAAAAACTCCAAAATAATCTCCATATAAAGTATATACATATACTATTCTTTTTGCAGCTCCTTTAGACATTCTTTCTTTGGTTTCATTAGAAACAGCCATTTTTCCATAAGGAGAAGTGGGATCAATGTTGTAACCAAATCTCCTATCATGAGAGTTTAGCAAATTACACCAGTAATTTTCCTGTGAAAATATATATTCTCTATTACAGTCTTCTAAAATCTCAAATGTAAAGTTCTTTTCTCCATATTTGTTAAAAGATGCCTGTAGATGGATATTGTCATGATTATTCTTACGGAGCCACATTTTATGATCACAAAGTCTTTTATAAGTGTTATTAGATGCACCTATATAGACTTTGTGATTTATGATATTTTGAATGATATAAACTCCTGATTTACCTTTTGTTTTCATTCTACAAAGATAAATCAATATTGTCATAATGACAAACTATTTTAAATATTTATTTCTTCTTTTTCAACACTTTTTTAGTGGACATTTTAGCCTTTTTCCTTTCTGGATAGGCTTCTTTTAAAACTTCTGCTATTTGCTTAAATGAATATTTATCCTCATCGTTTAATGTAGATAAATGTTTATTTAATTTACTTCTGTTTGCAAAATCATCATTTATTTCTACAAGCCATTGAGGAGCATATTTTTGTTCATCTGGCAGTAATCCTTCGAGATATTCACTTTTTGTTTCGTTTCCTTCATCATCAAAATCTTTTTCATATTGCAATTTTTCTTTCGGAATAATAACCTTACAAGCTACTCCTAAACAACAATACCCTTTTCTATCATTCAAAGTTCCTATTGTCTGTTTATATTTCCCTGATTTCAAGGCTCTAAGCCATTTATTAAATTGTTCTCTATTTAATCTAAATTTTCCCATAATTTTGTTTTTTTAATTAGTTTTTGTATTATGATACTTTAAATATTCTATCGCACTTTTCATAATCTCTATATTTTCTTTTAACATACCAATCCCTGTATTACAATTATCACATAATAAAGACCTAACTTGATTTGTATTATGATTATGATCTATAACTAGAGAATTATAATGAACGTTACAAATCTTACATTTTCCTTCTTGTTCTTTATATAAATTATCATAATCCTCTTCACTTATTTTATACTTTTTCAATAAATGATTCTTTCTACACCATCTTTTATGACATTCTTTACAAAGAGATCTATTTCTAGCTCTTAATCCCCCATTTTTTATATGAAAATATTCATTCGTATTAGGTTTTTCAATATTACAATTTGAACACTTTTTTAAAGGTTTACTATAATCTTTCTTCTTTTTTTCTTTTCTACATGACTTACAATCACATCTAAGTCCATCTATGGATGATTTTCTACGATGGAAAAACTCTATTGTGGAAGGAAAGTCTAATTCACATATACAACATTTCTTTAACATATATTTATAATTTTGACCTTACAAATATATGTAAAAATGTTAAATATTCCAAACTAATTGGTCAAAATGTTATGGTGATCGATAAATTCTACTGAAATATCCTTCATAATATAAATAATTTCTTCAAGATGATATGGATATAAATTATTTGTATCGACTCCTACATCCATTGATTTTCCTATACCTTTCAGCGATCCGTGTGAATGTCCAAATAAATGAATTGTGTCATGATTTGATTTTGCCCAAACTTGATGGCTATAATGAGATAGAAATAGATTTGTTTTTATACCATCTTTTTTGAATGATAGATTTTTAACATATTGACAACTTTTAAATAATTCCCTATATAGAGAATTCAAGGGTTCTATATGTTGATCATGATTACCAAATATAAGGTGGATATTTTTACATTTCAACCTATCTCTGAATATCTTGATATTATCCTTCCCTCCGAAGCTCCAATCGCCTAAATGCCATAATTCATCATCTTCTTTCACTACAGAATTAATACTCTTTACAAGGGCATCATTATGTTCCTCCATAGTATCAAAGTCTCTCACTCTTTGAGCATTATCTTTATTTTCCCATTCAGATGTTCCTCTCACTATGTTTTTATGTCCATAATGAGTGTCAGAAGTGAACCAGCTGTTCATAACAATTGTGTTTCTTCTTGTACAACTAATAGTTTAATAGATTCTAATGTATGTATACCACTGTAATTAGGGTCTCCATTTGGAACAAAATATTTAAATTCTTTAAATCCTTCAATATTTCCGTATAATATTTCTGCATTATCTTCATCCTGATCTTGAGCCACTTCTCCCGTTAAGAAATTATAGTCTCCTTCATATGCTTTGATTGCTTCTATGATGGGTTTAAATTTCTCTATCTGTTCGTCTGTTATTTCTTTAATTTTGGTGTCATAATCACCATCATTAGTATCTCCTACTGTTACTAAATATTTTTTCATAGTATTTTAATATCATTTAAGTTATTTAATGTGACAGGCATTCTATCTACTACTGTCTGCAAAGCTACACCTAATTTTTCATTACTCTGTGGTTCTAATTGACAAATTCCTACAATAGTAGTGAATTTTCCATTAAGCTTTCCATTATTCCCTCTTTCTGGTATTTTTACTTCTACTCTCTTGTTCAAATACATGATTATCAGTTTTTAAATCTTCTATCTATTCCTGTCCATATTTTTCTAAGAATAATAGTCCGGATACATGTTCTAGAAACATTGAACTTTTTAGCTAATCTATATTGTGAAATTTTTCCTTCATTATATTCTTTTCTAATAAGTTCAGCCATTTGAAAATTTAATTTTACTTCAGATATTCTATTTTTAATAGATTCCTTAATTCTATCTCTAGTTTCTTGACTTCTGATCTTTCTTACGTTGTATAATCTGTGTAAAATAGAAATTATCCTTATTTGGGAATATTAAGAGAGGTTTTATAAGTTCTAAATTATTTACCATGTTTTTGATTGATAAAGTGTAATATTCGCAAGGATTGCAAAGTAGTCATGACTATTGTTCTGGTGCATATTTCTCCCTTTTCCAGGATTTATAATTAGAAATTCTATTCTTAAACTTCATTTCAGGAACATCTGGATAGAGAACATGATATTCAGCTAAAGCATCCATCATTGTTTCTTCCCATTCTTGTTCTGATAGTTCTGAGGAATCATAATCCTCAAGGAATTCATATATATCTATTTTCATAATGTAAAATTAATAAAAAAGGAGAAGTTTTTCAACTCCTCCTCTTTCTTTTTGTAAACAATTAAAACTAAATCCAATAAAATGTCTTAAATAATGAATATAATGTATAATAGAACCATAAAAGAATAGCAAAAAACACTGTAATTCCTATATAAAGGAGATATTTCAATATTTCTTTGAATTTTTTGTTCATTTCTTGGGATTTAAAGTAGCTAATTTGCTTTCGAGTTCTGTGATTTTCGATTCAGCAGCAAAAAGTTTCCTGTTATATTCTGCTATGATTTCATAATGATTTTGTTCTCTCTCACAGAGCGATTCTATCTCGCTCTGCGAGTCTTTCAAATTAGTAACTTGTAGAGGCTTTCCGTCAAAATATTTATTGCATTCAAGTAGCATTTTAGCTATCTCCTCCTTTGGTAAGCTCATGTACATTTTTAGTTTCTCTTCATCTTCTCTCAATTTTATTAGCTAACTCTTGAATAGCTTCATCAAGAGTAGGTAATTCGCAGCTTCCATCAAAAGGATGTGGTTCTTCTTTCTTAGGCTCACTATCCTTTAAGTGAGCTACTTGCTTAGTTCGTTTTGTTGTTTTACAATTATCGTGAGACATTCCGTGAGGGCAATAGTCAACACACATGCAACTTTCTACTTCACTCTTAATCTCAAATTCCACTTCATCAGGAAGTGAATAGATTTGATCGGGAGTTGGGAGCCATTCGTGATATAGTAAATCCCACTCATCAACTGAATGTGCCCATCTTGCAATTTCATCCCAATCCTTTTCTGAAGCCTCTATCCATACTCCTTGATGGAGTACGCACCATTTTTGGTCGTTGTATTTTACTTGTATCATAATGAAGGTCTCTTAATTGCATTTCTATGATTCATGCCTGAGCTGTGCGTTCTATATAATTCAGTGTATGGAGTTAATATTGCTTGTTGCCTTGTCCCTCCATGAACTTTAAATAGCCAATCGCTTTTTACCACGGCACCAATTCCAATTTTATTATTATCTTCTCTTCCTGTAGACATTTTAGTTTTACACCATCTTATAAATTCAACCCTTTGAAGATGCCCTGCGCTATACCAAAACCAAACATATTTCTTTTTTGTTTTCATACTCCAAGCCAATTTACTTTCAAATTTTACTTTGCATATAGAATATAAATCAATGATGATATTTCCAATCCTAAAAGGAATCCATAAATAAAAGACTCCACATTAAATTTAGAGTGTCCTACCTTTTTACCCAACTCATAAAAATGCTTTTCTATATCTTCTGTTTTCATGGTATTTGTTTTAAAGGGGTTACTTCAATTCGTCAATTAGTTTTAGTATTTCATTTGCTCCTTCGGTTGCTATCATAACGCATTCTTCTATTGCTTCTTTACGGGCTGCGTTGATGGCTAAGATTGCTACTTCTTTTGCTATCCATTTTGTTCCATTTCCATAAGGAATTGATTTTAAAATCTCTTCGGCTGATTCCATATTATCTCTCTTGATGGTGATTAAAGTTATCCAGTTCAATCATTGCATTAATTGTAGTTTGGGCATATTTACTATCCCATGCTATTCCAATTTTATCGAAATGCTTTCTGGCAATACTTTTTATAAAATCCTTTCTTTTTACCTTTTCCATGTAGATTGGATTATAACTTGAATCAGGCTTGCTAAATTCCATTGTCTTAAATTTTATATTTTGATTTTAGGTAGTCATCGGATGTGATAGCTTTTCTATTTGCTCCCGATCCATATCCTTCATTGTACGCCTCTTTTATTTCCTCAAGGAAGAACTTGGAAATAGCTATAGATGCTTTGTGAGTAGTTCCCTTTGCGTTGCATGTCAAATCACTACATTTGCAACTAAAATTATCCTCTATAAGTTCTAATATTTGTTTTTCTAGTTCATTCATAGTGGTTTAAATTGAGGATCTTGAAAGCCAATTTGACAGAAATTTCTTCTGTGTAGAGTCTCTTTTTACAATGTTATAATAAAAAACCTCTCTTCTCTGCTTTAATTTACGCAAATATACGTATTTATTCGATTTATTGATGTATGAAATGGTTAGACTATCCATATTATTGTTAACATTTAGTTTCCATCCTAAGTCATTTAATGTTCTTTTTATAATTCTTACCCCTGGAGTTCCATTTATACGCAAATCTATGGTGTGATTTGTTACCTTTTGGTCATTTAAATCATACCATTTTTCCTTCACCCAAATGTCCAAATAGAAGTCCTGTACATAAAAATCTAGCATTTTATCAGGAATATGTGTATTCCACGCTATTTTACCTCCATGTTGCCATTTATATTTGTCTAAATATTGCCAGCCTTGCCAAAAAGGATAGTAAAATCGACTTATACCCGCATATGTCTCTTTTCCTTTATCATGTTCAACATTTGCATACCAACCTTCCAAAGACAAAATATATTTGAAAGATTGCTTGAAATCAGCCTTTTTTACTAATTTTACATGATTATTCTCTACAGGAGCTTCTTTTGCAGGAAAATATGCAAATAATAACAATAAAATAATACATAATTTCTTCATAATTTTATTAAGTTTAAAAATAAGAAAGAGACAAAGGTACAAGGAATTTTTGAAATTTCCAAGTAGCGTAAATCTTGTTCCACTTTACACGGTGAATATAGCCCCTTTGTCTCTTAATTTACATAAAGTCAGTTTAATTAAGCCTTTATGTATCTAGTTCATCTTTCTAAGCACTAGCAATTAGATTGTCTTACTTTCTTTTTTGGTACAATTTTATCAAATTTGTCTTTCTTTCTTTGTAGATAAATTGTAGCATCTTTATATAAAAATTCTCTAATTTTAAAATTTGATACATTTCCTGAATACCTCAGATAACAAATAATATTATTAGTCTTATGCTTGGGAGGTATTTTTGTAAAATTTAGTCCGCATTCTCTAATTATAATTTTTTGTAATTCTATTAGGAAATCTAAAGTTCCTATTATACTGAATGTTGATGATTTAGTATGTAAATTTATACATCCATCCCCATCAAAATATCCTCTAATGAAGTGGTGAATCAAATTATTAGGCACTTGTCCCTCTGTTGGAAATTTCAATATATAAGTCTTATTAATAAAACATCCTTGTTTTTGTAAATCAATCATCATTTTTCCACTAGATGTATCTACACTATAACAATTTTGTTGATGAGATTTAGGAGTAATAATATATCTCATTGGTCTATTGGAATTTATACAAGATTGAAATTTCTTTAAAATATCAATATCTCTTTCTTGTAACATAATTCTAATAGTAGAGTTATTAGGATTTAAGCTCCCATCAGCATATAACAATCCTAAGAAATAAGCTTTGTCTTCAGAATCAATATTTTCAAAATAACATTCATTTAGTGAATATTTTCTATTAAAATGAGGTTTTGTTTCCATTATGTGCTATTATTGCACAAATGTAACATGAATATTTGAGAATTACAAATTTTTTGTTTAAATTTAAATGAAAAAAGGGAGAAATTTTTCTCCCTTTTAATAAATACTAAGCAGTTTCTTCTTCTCCTAATGCTTTCAATTGAGCCTCTAGGAAAGCAATTTTCTCCAAATGCTTATCCAACGCTTCTTCAGCTGAAGTTACATCATTTTTAGCATAAAGAAGACCTTGTACATAAGTCTCACGGCTAGTAATAGGCTTTCCATTGTTTACAGAAGCCAATACTTGCCTTTCTTTAGCTGCTATCACATTATCTTCAAAAGTGATGGTATCACCTGTTAAAGAGGCGATTTGACTCTTTAGAGCACTATCTGCTTGACGAAGCACTTTTTGAGCTTGTGCTTCAGCATCGTCTCCCTTGATAACTGCTACGAATTGTTTTACGAATGATTTTACTGTGTTCATAATTGTTTTTGTTTAAATTGTTAATTGTTAAAATTTGATTAAAAATACACTACTTTACTACGTTTTAAAAGTTCTGTTTTCACTGAACTGACTTTATTTACAGAGGTGTCAATTTTTGCCTCTTTTCTTGGACTGAGAAGTTCTACATTAATAGGATGGCTTTCTTCCATTCTATATGGAAATACCTTTGCTCCTTCATAAGGATCTATTCCTGCTACATATTTTGGAGATTCTAGTATTCTACTCCATTTTCCTTCATTATAAATTCTACCTAAACCATCACCATTCCATATAATATTAGGAGCAAAATCATTTATATATGGATCTTTTTTGTCCGATACAGTGAATATATCTCCACTTGGTGATTCAAATTTAGTACCAGGAGGATATTTAAGTTTGGCTTCTTGTAAAAGGAGTTCTTTTTGATTAAATGCAGGAGTTTCTACTATTATAGCCCACCCTATGTTTTTATCATATAAACAAGAACCTCCCCCATTACTCCTAATACATCCAAAAGAGAGATAATTATCAATATACTCATTTACTATTTTCTCTTGTCTAAGATGAACACAAATAAATTTAGTTCCTATGGGATATTTCTTTCTGGCTTCTTCCAAAATACTTCCTTTGTTTAGAATCTCTTGTTGAGCCATATATGCAGAATATGTACTAACTCTCCAATTATTAGAATTTTCCCATTTAGTAGGACTTCCTTCTTTTTCACAATCAATGAATTCATTGGTAACTTTATATATTTTACCAGCTTTATGAGAATATCCAGCCCATGACAAACATTCTACATATTCAGGAATAACAGAAGACGTATTTACAAGTTTTAAAGAAGATTCTTCATATCCCAATTTAGAATTAGGTAAATCTACAATATAATATTTATCATAAAATTCTACTATTTTTCCCTTATCTCCTACTCTAGGTTGACTTCCATGTCTAATTTTATCCCTAGGTATTCCATCATAATCAGTAAAATAGTTACTATGTACCAGCTCTACTTCATCACCTATTTTAAATTTACTCATAATTGGTGTATTTTGTACAGGGATTTCATTAAGAGAAGCCTTACGAATAGCATTCTGTTTGATTAAATCTGTTAGACAGTGTCCATATTTTCCATCAAACATAGCTTTATAGTCTTTTCCATCCTGAATCTTTTTGATTTGAACAGTAAGAGGATATTTAGCATCTGCTGGATATTCTCCTCCCGCTAAGGGAGTCCATATTCCAGGCCATTTAGAAATTACCACCCAGTCTCCTACATTATATGTTTCTACAATTTTCTCAGATTTCAAAGCTTCTTCCTTAGGAATGAATTTACTAGCTTCTTTACATTTGTTATACCATCTAGTTTCTTCTTCTGTACATTTCCTCAACTTCTCTTTTTTAAAAGAAAATTGATTTTCACGAGTCCAAACAGAAGTACTTATTCTAAATCCACTAGTAGATAAAGAACTTAATGTACCTAATCCTTTATATTCAAAGAATACTTCTTCATCCGTTATGATGTCTCCAATAATAAATCCCTGTTCTTGTTTTTCTAGATTTATAGGAGGAATGAAACCTTGTGGCATAAGTTCCCACGTATCTTCATATGGTAAATCCCATGACCATTTCTTTCCTTGAAATTCACCAGTTCCTGTATTTGAGGGATACCATATAGTAATTAGTAGAAAGTCCCCTTTTTTCATAGTTCTTATTGACTGAGGTCTATCTTTTAAGGCTTTCAAATATCTCCCTACAAGATTCTCTTCTTTCTTGATATATAGAAGTTTCTCTATTTCCTCTGGAGTGGCTTTCCTAATCATCCTTACGCCACAATTTCCATATAAATCAGAACCTTCTCTAGTAGAATACTCCACATCATCTAGAAATTTGAAATAATAGCCACTAGGATAATAATTATGAGAAATATTACCAGAAGGTTTATTTTCCAGCTTTATAACTAATTTACCCTTATCATCAGAATGCATTCCCTCTCCATTACTAATAATTATCCAATATTCTTCTTTCATGGGAATTTCTTGTTTAATTTCTTCTTTTAACACCCATTTACGGAACTGATCTAATGTCAGTTCTATGTATCCATCTCTGAGAAAAACATCTATGTTTATAGTATAATTATCAATTTCTCTATTACTCCATCCATTATTTGGACTAGATACAATATAATCCTTATAGTGAGATTTCAATTTTTGAAAATAAGGCTTAATAATAGAAAATTGCTCATTATTTAATGCTCTAATACACCATTTCTCAGGAAGAGATGTTAATTCCTTTGGTTTATCCATAGGAATGTCTTTTAAGAAAGGTTCTAATTGAGCTAATGTATATTCAGGTTTTTCAGAACTACCTAAATAAAACCAATGACTTCCTGAATTCCATGCAACTCCTATAGCAGATTCTCTTTTCTCATTTCCCACTACTTTTGTATATGGTCTAGCTACTAGATATTTTAATAGTCTTTGGTCTAATGTAGTACATTTTCCATCTTTTGGAAATTCAATAGATTGTTCTTTAGGACGTTCTTCAGGGAAATATTCATATACCTCCTTCATAGAAGCAGATTTTATGTTAAACATATTAGCTTTTGTCCAAGTACCAGAACCATTCATGTAAGTTTGATGTAACCAAGGATTTCCACTTATATCACCATTCTCATGAATCTGCTTTATCTTTATTATATTTTTACTTCCATTAGATTGATAACTGTTGAATTCTATCCATTGTCCTACAACAAGTTCTACTTCTTTAGACTTCTTATTATCTACGTGATTCTCTGGTAAAAATTGTTGAATTTCCTCTAAATCTGTTAGTAGTACAGCTGTTTTCCACCAATCATTGTTCTCTACATTACTTTTTTCTATAAATCTTCCATGATATATACTATCGGCAGTTAAACAATTATGTTTAAGAACTAAAGGTTTCATATATCCATTAGGAACGGTTTCATACCATTTTCCAATGGCTAAATCATTTATTTCCATAGTTTTTATTCTTTTTATGGGTTTTCTTCCATATCCTAACCAATCTTTAAACTCATCTAAAAAGTCATCTATTATAGTTTCCATGATTAGTGGCTACAGAAGTCGTCTACAGCATAAACTCTTTCAATTTTAGTCTTAGGACCTCCTGGATAGCTTTCTTCAACAATAAGTTCTCTTACATGGAAAGTCCTCTCAGGAACCCTAGCTAAGACTTTCTTGCTTCTTTTGTGTACTTTTTTAGTGGTTTTCATATTATGGCTTAAATTCACCTTTATTGGCTACAATGTTTTCTAGAATTGCTTTTAATCTATCTTCGTCATTATCATATTTACGCCCAAATAGATTTGCTGATATTTCAATTGAAGTAAGATTTAGTTTAGTCCATTCTTCAAATGCTATTTCAGCTAGACTTAAAGTTTGTTTGGAGAATATCTGTTTAGATTTAGATTCCCATTTCTTTTTATATTTGGAAACAGTTACATCATTAAATTTACGTATAGAACTTAATAATAAGGCTCCACGAGCACACACCTCACAAGGTTTTGTATATTTTTTAATAATATCTTGTACTTGACTATTAGGTTCTGATTCATGAATTCTATCTTCTAATTCATAATCTACATAAACTCCTGAGCAAGCTTTGTATTTCTCTAATTCTATCTGTTTTAAAGCATCTTTTGCTACAGCTACACGCATTTGTGATTTTGTAAGCTTCTTTTTTAAAGCTTTTTTAGCTGCTGTTTTCTTTGGTTTTGTTGCCATTTTATTAAGGTTGTTTCATTAATGTAATAGGAATATTTCCATATAAAGGTGTATGACCATCCCATTTTTCTATGAATTCTAATTGTAATAGACTAGGGGTGATACCTCTGCTTTTTATTAAATTCTGCTCCGTTTTTAGGGCTTCTAATTCATTTCTCTTTCTTTGTTCAAGAATTTGTTGATCTAAAACAGAAATATTAGTATTTACTTCGTTTCTATTATCAATTTTAGATGTAACCTTTTCACTGAATTCAAGATTAGCACTGAAAGTAATTAATTCCAATCCTGCCTTATCAAAAGCTTCTTTAATTATAGCTTCACATCTATGTTCAAATTTTAATGATCCCCCAGTTGCCATTAATGTATCTGTAGGATATTTGCGAGATTGTTCTTTAATAAGATCGTAAATATGAGGTTCTAAGATATTATCTTCTAGATTTCTCATAAATTCATTTCCTGCCCCCAATCTAGCATTCTGAAATACTACATCTACAGCGCTTGTTTCTATAACTTTATAAGAATATAAGGGATGTGCTGTAAATTTCGTATTATCTGCTGCTTTTAGCTCTAATCCTTCATCATTAAATTTTCCACGTTGTTCAAATGCTGGTACTTGAAATAATTCTGTACCTGGACCCATTGTATTTACTTTACCTTGCTGTCGAGAATAGTCTGATTTACCGTTTTTACCATAACTTTCCATTAAAACTCCATAATAATTAGGAGCCACTCGTTCACAGGAAAATAAAATGATCGAGAATAATAAGAATAATAAGTTTTTCATTGTTTTGTTTTTTGGTTATTTATTAATAAGATTGTAAAAAATGCAAATATGAGAGTTCCTATAGACACCCATACGTTTATATGATTGAATATCCATATATCTGTATATATAAATATTAATGTTAATAGTAGATAAAATGATATTTTAAGCATATTTTAGTTTTTTATATTGTTTTTCCACTTCAAACCAGCCATAGAACATACCGCAATGTATGTATATATGGAATTTAACCTTTTTATATCTATTTCTAAGCATTATAAAGGCTAAATATATTTGATGTCTTGTTCTATTGATGAAATTTATTATTTTATTCATTTTGGGGAATTTTTAATATCTATTTCCACTCTGCTTAATTGTTCAGGTTTTCCGTAATAATATTGTAACTCATCATTCCATAGAGCAATAGCTACCCTATATTGAATATTAGGATTATCTATATTTGCTACGTGATACCATACTACTCCTCCATGTCTTCCCCAAGAATCATATTGATAACCTTCATATCTTAATATTTTCCAACCTCTATACGGACATTCTAAAGGTGCTCTTCTTTTGATTTCGTCTACATTTCCTGATGTACCTATTATTGTATATTCAATTAAGGATATAACTAATAAAGTTATAATAATACCTATTTTCATAATGTTATTTGGTTTAATGTCTCTAATGTCAATTCTTCCTTTGGAGGTTCTTGTACATCCCTTAATTGATAGGAATATACATCTTTCCCTAAAGGAAGAATAAATCTTCTTTTAAATGTTTCTTCATCACAATCTATTGTTCCCTGTATTACAGAGGTGTCATCATTATATATTATGTAAAACCTTTTCATTATTTAGAATGTTTATTTAAATGATCTTCCGTATCTGCTACTATATAAATAACTAATGCTATTACTTCT
>Ga0134121_10000966_pt1 | contig 28895 bp, 27 predicted proteins | sample KB301_FD_96463 | JGI IMG/M metagenome (GOLD analysis project Ga0134121, IMG submission 96463) | Terrestrial soil microbial communities without Nitrogen fertilizer from Kellogg Biological Station, Michigan, USA - KB3-0-1 | ecosystem: Environmental > Terrestrial > Soil > Unclassified ... | reverse complement strand
GACGGCACGATCAAGTACGCCGAGAACCCACCCAAGAAATACGAGGATATCGTCAACGTCGATTTCTATGCCGAGGGCGCTGTTCCGGGGCTGTGGCTGGCGTTGCGCGACGTCGTGCTGTTCTGGATCGGCCACGGCGTGACGATCTTCCGCGTCGACAACCCGCACACCAAGGCATTCGCATTCTGGGAGTGGTGCATCGGCGAGCTGAAAGCGGAGCACCCCGAGCTCATCTTCCTCGCCGAAGCCTTCACCCGTCCGCGGGTGATGCACAAGCTCGCCAAGCTCGGCTTCACGCAGTCGTACACCTACTTCACCTGGCGCAATACGCGCTGGGAGCTCACCGAGTATTTCACCGAGCTCACCCAGGACGAGTCGCGCGAGTATTTCCGGCCCAACGTCTGGCCGAACACGCCGGACATCCTGCACGAGTACCTGCAGACGGGCGGCCGTGCGGCGTTCATCGCGCGGGCGGTGCTCGCCGCGACGCTCGCCGCCAACTACGGCCTGTATGGTCCGGCGTTCGAGCTGATGGCGGCGAAGCCGCGCGAGCCGGGCAGCGAGGAGTACCTCGACTCGGAGAAGTACGAGATCAAGCGCTGGGACCGCGCCCGGCCGGACAGCCTTCGCGCGCTCATCTCGAGGCTGAACGAGGTGCGGCGGGAAAACGTCGCGCTGCAGCGCGACTGGAGCCTGCGCTTCCACACCTGCGACAACGACCAGCTCATCTGCTACTCGAAGGAGGAAGGCGACAACCTGATCCTCGTTTGCGTGAACCTCGACCCGCGCCACACGCAGGGCGGATGGATCGATTTCGACCGCGCGCCGGGCGACACGTACGTGCTCGACGATCTCGTCGCGGGCAGCCACTACACCTGGAGCGGCCGGCGCAACTTCGTGCAGCTCGATCCGCGCACGCTGCCGGCACACGTCTTCCGTGTTACGCGAAAGTAACCAGGTCGTCGCCGTACCCGAGGCCGCGCCGCCGCTGCCGGACAGCGCGCTTTGGTACAAGGACGCGGTCATTTACCAGCTGCACGTCAAGGCGTTCTTCGACTCGAACGGCGACGGCATCGGCGACTTCCAGGGGCTCACCTCCAAGCTCGATTACATACAAGAGCTGGGCGTGAACGCGGTGTGGCTGCTGCCCTTCTACCCGTCACCGCTCAAGGACGACGGCTACGACGTCGCCGACTACCGCAACGTGCACAAGCACTACGGCACGCGCGAGGACTTCCGCGCTTTCGTCGCCGCGGCGCACGAGCGGGGCCTGAAGGTGATCACGGAGCTGGTGATCAACCACACGTCGGACCAGCATCCGTGGTTCCAGGCCGCGCGGCGCGCGCCGCCCGGGTCGAGGAAGCGCAATTACTACGTGTGGAGCGACAACGACCAGAAGTACAAGGGCACGCGCATCATCTTCACCGACACCGAAACGTCCAACTGGACGCTCGACCCGGTGGCGAAGCAGTACTTCTGGCATCGCTTCTTCAGCCACCAGCCCGACCTCAACTTCGACAACCCGCACGTGCTGCGCGCGCTCCTGAAAGTGATGCAGTCGTGGGCGGACATGGGCGTCGACGGGTTCCGCCTCGACGCCATTCCGTACCTCTGCGAGCGCGAAGGCACCAACAACGAGAACCTGCCGGAAACGCACCTGGTGCTGAAGCAGATCCGCGCGCACATGGACGCGCGCTACCGCAACCGGATGCTCCTCGCCGAGGCCAACCAGTGGCCCGAGGACGTGCGGCCGTATTTTGGGGAAGAGCGCGGCGATGAATGCCACATGGCGTTCCACTTCCCGCTGATGCCGCGCATGTACATGGCGATCGCGCAGGAGGACCGCCACCCGGTCGTCGAGATCATGCAGCAGACGCCGGACATCCCGGCGCTCTGCCAGTGGGCCATTTTTCTGCGCAACCACGACGAGCTGACGCTCGAGATGGTGACGAGCAAGGAACGCGACTATCTCTGGCGCATGTATGCCGCCGACGTCCAGGCGCGCATCAACCTCGGCATCCGCCGGCGCCTCGCGCCGCTGATGCAGAACGATCCCGACCGCATCAAGCTGATGAACAGCCTGCTGCTGTCCATGCCCGGCTCGCCGGTCGTCTACTACGGCGACGAGATCGGCATGGGCGACAACATCTACCTCGGCGATCGCAACGGCGTGAGGACGCCGATGCAGTGGAGCCCCGATCGCAACGCCGGCTTCTCGCGCGCCGATCCGCAGCGGCTCTACCTGCCGCCGATCATGGATCCGATCTACGGCTACGAGTCGGTGAACGTCGAGGCGCAGCAGCGCGATCCGGGGTCGCTCCTCAACTGGATGAAGCGCATGCTCGCGGTGCGCAAGCAAAGCCACGCCTGGGGCCGCGGCAGCCTGTCGTTCCTGCATCCGGGGAACCGCAAGGTGCTCGTCTACCTGCGCGAGCTGAAGGACGAGGCGATCCTCTGCGTCGCGAATCTCTCGCGCGCCGCCCAACCGGTTGAACTGGACTTGAAAAGGTTCAAGGGCCGGGTGCCGGTCGAGCTCCTCGGCCGCGCGGCGTTCCCGCCGATCGGCGACCTGCCGTACCTCATCACCCTGCCGGCCTACGCCTTCTACTGGTTCCGCCTCGCGCAGGACGTCTCCGCCCCCGACTGGCACAAGGAAATGCTGGTGAACGAGGAAGCGCCGGTGCTCGTCGTCTTCGACGGCTGGACGAGCTTCTTCCGCGAGAAGGTCGTGCCCTGGCGCATCGGCATGGCCGAGCAGCTGCGCGCGCGCCTCGAGAAGGAGGTGCTGCCGAAATTCGTCGAAGCGCAGCGCTGGTACGGGCAAAAGGGCGACGGCGTGCGCGAAACGGCGGTGAAGGACTACGTCATCTGGGAAGCGGGACCGATCAGCTGGCTGCTTTGCTTCCTCCAGGTGAAGGACGCGCACTACTTCCTGCCGCTCGCGCTCGGCTGGGAAGAGGACGAAGACCATGTGCGCGCGCTGTCGGCGCTCGCCATCGCCAAGGTGCGCCAGCAGGCGAACGTCGGCGTGATGGCGGACGCGATGGCCGACGAGGCATTCTGCCGCCACGTGGTGAAGGCGATCGGCGAGAAGAAGACGCTCGCCACGGGCAACGGCACGCTGCGCTTCACGCCGACCTCGGCGTTCGCTTCGGTTGCGGGCAGCGACGTGGCGGGCCTCACGCGGGGCACGCTGAATACCCAGAGCACGAATACATCGGTGCAGCTGGGGGATCGCCTGTTCCTCAAGTGCTTCCGCCGCATCCGGCCCGGCATCCATCCGGAGCTCGAGGTCGGCCGCTTCCTCACCGAGGTGGCGCACTTCAAGCACTGCGTGCCGCTCGCCGGCGCGGTGGAGTACGTGCCGAAGGAAGGCGAGGCCGCCACGGTCGCGCTGCTCCAGGCCTACGTCGTGAACCAGGGCGATGCGTGGAGCTACACGCTCGCGTATCTGGAGCGCTTCGTCGAGAGCCTGCGCGAGAACGAGACGCACGGCGCCTACCTCACGCTGATCCAGACGCTCGCGACGCGCACGGCGGAGCTGCACCGCGCGTTTGCGATGCAGAGCGGCGATCCGGCGTTCGAGCCCGAGCCGCTCGCGGCGCAGGAGGTCGAGGCCTGGCGCGCGCGCGTGCGCCAGGAGGCCGAGCAGACGCTGACGCTCATCGAGAAGCACGACAAGGCGAAGGCGCTCGCCGCGCAGAAAGCGAAGATCCTTGCGTTCATCGACGCATGCGCCGCGCCGAAGAAACCGGCGCTGAGGACGCGGCACCACGGCGATTACCACCTCGGCCAGGTCCTCGTTTCGAACAATGACTTCCTGATCATCGACTTCGAAGGTGAGCCTTCGCGGCCGCTCGCCGAGAGCCGGCGCAAGCACACGCCGCTGCGCGACATCGCCGGCATGCTGCGCTCCTTCAGCTATGCACGCGGCTCGACGCAGCTGCGCGAGAGGAGCGAGCCCGGCATCGAGCGCCTCGGGCCGCCGCTCGTTTCCTGGGAGCTCGCGGCACGCAAGGCCTTCATCGATGCGTACGCGACGGCGATGGCGGGAAGCGGCGTGTACGACTCGTTCGACGACATGCGCGGCCTGCTCAAGCTCGCCGAGATGGAGAAGGTGCTCTACGAATTGCGCTACGAGGCCGCCAACCGCCCGGACTGGATCCATATACCGGTGCAAGGACTGATTTCGCTGCTCGAGGGAGGCTGAGATGGAACAACGCTTCGACGTGATGCTCGAGCCGCTGCGGGTCTTCCTTGGCCAGATCGGCGACTTCCTGCCGCGCGTCGGCCTGACGCTCGTGATCCTCATCGCCGGGTGGCTGATCGCGAAGATGATCCGCTTCGCCATCAACCGCGGCCTGCGCAAGGTGAACTTCCACGTCGTCACCGAGCGCGCCGGCATCGACGGCTTCCTCAAGGACGGCGGCATCCGCATGGATGCGACCGACATCCTGGCGATGCTCGTCTACTGGATCGTGATCCTCGCGGCGCTGGTGGTGGGCTTCAACCTGCTCGGCCTCACCTATGTCACCGATCTCCTGTCGCGCGTGCTCCTCTTCGTGCCCAAGGTGCTGGTGGCGCTCTTGATCCTCGCCTTCGGCGCCTACTTCGCGCGGTTCGTCGGCAACTCGGTGACCGCATACTTCAGGAACGTGCACCTGCAGGACGCCGACCTCTTCGGCAATCTCGCGCGCTACGCCATCCTCGCCTTCGTCGTGCTGATCGCCCTCGACCAGATGAGCATCGGCGGCGACATCGTGCGCGAGACTTTCCTCATCATCCTCGCCGGGGTCGTCTTCGCGCTCGCGCTCGCCTTCGGCCTCGGCGGCCGCGAGTGGGCGGCGGAATTCCTGGAGCGCTGGTGGCCGCGGCGCAAGCGGTAAGACGCAGTCACCCGATGCCCTTCGGCGCTGAAGTCCTCGCCGAGGGCGGCGTGCGCTTCCGCCTGTGGGCGCCGGCGGCGAAGACGGTCGATCTCATCGTCGGCCGCCGGCCGAAGTCGATGCGCCCGCAGGGCGAGGGCTGGTTCGAGCTCGTCGATCGCGATGCGGCGCCCGGCACGCTCTACCAGTTCGGCATCGACGGCAGGACGCTCGTGCCCGATCCGGCGTCGCGCTTCCAGCCGCAGGACGTCGACGGGCCGAGCGAGGTGATCGATCCCAGCCGCTACCCGTGGAAGGACGCCGGCTGGCAGAGCCGCCCCTGGGCGCAGGCCGTGATCTACGAGTTGCACGTCGGCACGTTCACGCCGCAAGGCACCTATGCCGCCGCGGCGCAGAAGCTGCGGCAGCTCGCCGACGTCGGGATTACCGCGATCGAGCTGATGCCGCTGTCGGACTTCGCGGGGCGGCGCAACTGGGGCTACGACGGCGTGCTGCCCTTCGCGCCGGACGGCGCGTACGGGCGGCCCGAGGATCTCGAAGCGTTGATCGACGCGGCGCACGGCACGGGCCTGATGGTGTTCCTGGACGTGGTCTACAACCACTTCGGGCCGAAGGGAAACTACCTCGGCGTGTACGCGCCGCAGTTCTTCGACGAGCAGGAAAGAACGCCCTGGGGCGCGGCGATCAACTTCGGCAACGCCGTCGTGCGCCAGTACTTCGTCCACAATGTGCTGTACTGGCTCGAGGAATACGGCTTCGACGGCCTGCGCTTCGACGCGGTGCATGCGATCGTCGACCGCTCGCCGCGCCACATCCTGGATGAGATCCGCGCGGCGGTTCCCGCGGCGAAGCACCTCGTGCTCGAGAACGATGCCAACCAGGCGCGCTTCGTCGGCGCGGGCAAGTACAACGCGCAGTGGAACGACGACTCGCACCACGCCTATCACGTCACCGCCACCGGCGAGACCGACGGCTACTACATCGCCTATGCCGATGCGCCGGCGCGGCACCTCGCGCGCTGCCTCGCCGAGGGTTTCTCGTATCAGGGCAAGGTGTCGCCGTTCACGAACCAGCCGCGCGGCGAGAAATCGAGCCACCTGCCGCCGGCGTGCTTCGTCGACTTCCTGCAGAACCACGACCAGGTCGGCAACCGCGCGATGGGCGAGCGCCTGCTTTCGCTCGCGCATGAGAGGAAGCTGAAGGCGCTCTCGGCGATCCAGCTCCTCGCGCCGTCGCCGCCGCTCATCTTCATGGGCGAGGAGTGGGGCTGCCGCCAGCCGTTCCAGTTCTTCTGCGATTTCGACGGCGAGCTCGGCGAGGCGGTGCGCAACGGGCGGCGCGCGGAATTCGCGCGCTTCAAGAGCTTCGTCGGCCAGATTCCCGATCCCCTCGCCGAGAGCACGTTCCAGGCGTCGACGCTCGACTGGTCCAAGGCGGACCAGGTCTGGCTCGCGCACTACAAGAACCTGCTCAACCTGCGGCGGCAGCACGTCGTGCCGCTCAACTGCGGGCCGGGCAAGTTCGACATGCTCGCCGAGCGCGCCTTCAGGGTTTCCTGGGGCCGGCTGCACCTCATCGCCAATTGCGGCGACCAGCCGGTCGAGGTGAGCGCGCCGGCGGGCACGCCCCTCTGGACCAACGCCGCGCCGGGCGCGCCTTGGAGCGTCAACTGGTGGATCAAAGAGTAAGCGAGGTTGCCGAGAGCTATCTCGACGTCTGGGGACGCGAGAAGCACATCGACCCCGCGACGCGCGAGGCGCTTGCGCGGGCGCTCGGTCCGCTGCGCAAGCCCGCAAGGCTCACGCTGGAAGCGGGACCGTGCTACGAACCACAGATAGGGCGCGTGTGGGGCTTCATGGTGCAGCTCTACGGCGTGCGCTCGAAGCGCAACTGGGGCATAGGCGACTTCGGCGACCTGCGCACGCTGGTCGAGTTCGCCGCCTCGCGCGGCGCGGCCGTCGTCGGCGTGAACCCGCTGCATGCGACGCAGGGCAGCCCGTACAGCCCGTCGAGCCGCCTGGCGCTCAACTTTCTCTACCTGGATATCGAGGCGCTGCCGGAATTCGCGCGCAGCGCGTCGGCACAGCGGCTGGTAAAGACCAAAGCCTTCCAGCGCAAGCTCGCAGAGCTGCGCAAGGCGCCGCTCGTGGACTGCCCGGGCATCGCAGTGCTCAAGGAGAACCTGCTGCGCCTCGTCTTCCGCGATGCGCGGCCCAAGGTCGGCCAGCCGAGCACGTTCGCCCTGTTCGAGGCCCTAAGGGAGAAATTCGGCGGCGGCTGGGAAAGCTGGCCGCGCGAGTACCAGGATCCGGCGTCGCGGGCGGTGCGCAAGTTCAGGAAAGCCGCCGCGTTCCACGAATGGGTGCAGCAGGCGGCGCGTGCCCAGCTCGATGCCGTGCAGCGCCGCGCGCACGAGCTCGGCATGCCGATCGGCCTGTACGTCGATCTCGCGCTCGGCGCCGACCGCGGCGGAGCGGAGGTGTGGGCCGATCGCGAGTCGTACGCGCTCGAGGCGACCTGCGGCGCGCCGCCGGACGAGTTCAATCCGCGCGGACAGGACTGGGGCCTGCCGCCGTATTCGCCGCGCGCCTTGCGCGCCTCCGGCTACCGCGCCTTCGCCGAGCTCCTGAGGGCGAACATGCCGGAGGGCGGGGCGCTGCGCATGGACCATGTCATGGCGCTCTCGCGCCTCTATTGGATCCCGCGAGGCGCCCGGGCGGATGCGGGCGGCTACGTCAACTACCCGCTGGACGACCTGCTCGCGGTGCTCGCCGCCGAAAGCCGGGCGCGTAAGTGCCTGGTCATCGGCGAAGACCTCGGCACGGTGTCGGCCGACTTGCGCGCGAAATTGAGCGCGGCGGGCGTGCTGTCCTATCGGCCGGTCCTCTTCGAGAAGCTGCCGGACGGCGAGATGGCGCCGCCGCAGGCCTATCCACGCGAGGCGCTCGTCTGCGTCAGCACGCACGACCTGCCGACGTGGCGCGGCTACTGGGTCGAGCACGACCTCGGCCTGCGCGACCGCCTCGGCCTCACCGTCGACGCCAAAAAGGAGCGCAAGCTCCGCCGCGACGACATCAAGCGGCTCGAGCGCGCCGGGCTCACGCCGAAACCGGCCTCGGCGCACGCCTATATCGCGCGCACGCCGTGCAAGCTCGCGCTGGTGCAGCCCGAGGACATGCTGGAAGTCCTCGAGCAGGCGAACCTGCCCGGCACGGTCGACCAGCATCCCAACTGGCGCCGCAAGCTCCCGCTCGCGCTCGAGGCCTGGGCGAGCGACCGGCGCGTCGCCGAGACGGTGCAGGCCATGGCCGAGCGAAGCCTCGGGCGCGGGCGTCCGCAGCGCGTGCCCGACGCGACCTATCGCCTGCAGTTCCACGCCAAGTTCCGCTTCGCCGATGCGATCAAGCTGGTGCCTTACCTCGCGCGGCTCGGGATCAGCCATCTCTATGCATCGCCGTTCCTGAAAGCGCGCGCCGGCAGCACGCATGGCTACGACGTGGTCGATCACAACGCGGTCAATCCGGAGATCGGCACCGAGAAAGAGCTGCACACGCTCATCGAGACGCTCAAGCGTCACGGCATGGGCCTCGTGCCCGATCTCGTGCCGAATCACATGGGCGTCTTGCACGCCGACAACGCGTGGTGGCTCGATGTGCTGGAACACGGGCGCGAGTCGCCCTATGCGCGGTTCTTCGACATCGATTGGAGCAGGGGGAAGCTGCTCCTGCCGGTGCTCGGAAGACACTACGGCGAGGCGCTGGAAGCGCACGAGCTCAGGGTGGAGAAGAAAGCGGGGCGCTGGAGCGTGCGCTACTTCGGGCACAGCTTCCCGCTCAACCGGAGGAGCACGCGCCGGCTGAAGCGCCCGCCGAGCGATCCGATGGAGCTGCATCGCCTGCTCGAGCAGCAGCACTATCGGCTCGCCTACTGGCGCGTCGCCTCCGACGAGATCAACTATCGGCGCTTCTTCGAGATCGCCGACCTCGCCGGCCTGCGCATCGAGGAGCCCGCAGTATTCGAGTCGACGCACGGACTGATCCGGCGCCTCGCGAGGACCGGCGCGATCGACGGGCTGCGCATCGATCATCCCGACGGCCTCGCCGATCCGCAGGCCTACCTCGAGCACCTGAACGAAGCGTTCGTGCGGCCGTGGATCGTGGTGGAGAAGATCCTCGCCGACTACGAGCACCTGTGCGCCGACTGGCCGATCCAGGGCACGACCGGATACCGCTTCGTCAACGTGCTCACCGGCGTCTACATCGACGCATCGGCCGCCGCGCAGTTCGACCGCATCTACCAGCGCTTCACCGGCGAGCGGGCGCACTTCAACGAGATCTCGATCGCGGCGCGCCATCTCATCATGAACACGACGCTCGCCGCCGAGCTCTTCATGCTGTCCAACTGGCTCGCGCGCATCGCGGCGGGCAATCGCTTCACGCGCGACTTCACCGCGAGCGGCCTGCGCAAGGCGCTCGCCGAGATCGCGGCGCATTTCCCGGTGTATCGCTCCTACGTCAGCGCGCGCGGCGTCGCCGATTCCGACCGCAAGTGGATCGACTGGGCGGTGCGCACCGCGCGGCGCACGACCCGGATCGCCGACCCGGCGACCTTCGACTTCGTGCACGGCGTCCTCACGCTCGATGCCGCGCCGCCCGCCGGCCAGCGCCGCGAGGAAATGCTGCGCTTCGCCATGCGCTACCAGCAGTTCACCGCGCCGGTGGTGGCGAAAGGCGTCGAGGACACCGCGTTCTATCGCTACAACCGGCTGATCGCGCTCAACGAGGTCGGCGGTCATCCGGCGCACTTCGGCCTGTCGCTCAAGGCCTTCCACGCGGCGAGCGAAGACCGCGCGAAGCACTGGGCCACCACGATGCTCGGCAGCTCGACGCACGACACCAAGCGCTCGGAGGATGCCCGCGCGCGCCTCGCGGTCCTCTCCGAGCTCGCGTCCACCTGGCGGCTGTGGCTGCGGCGCTGGAGCACCCTGAATCGCAGCCATCGCACCGATGAAATGCCGTCGCGCGCGGACGAATACCACTTCTACCAGGCGCTGATCGCCGTCTGGCCGGCGGAGCCCGAGCGCCTCAAGGCCTACATGCTCAAGTCGGCGCGCGAAGCAAAGGTGCATACGAGCTGGATCAACCCGGACGCCGAATACGAGGCCGCGCTCGAGCGCTTCGTCACCGAGTCGATGGCGAGCCCGCTCTTCATGAAGGAGTTGGACGAAGTCCTGCCGCGCCTCGCGCACCTCGGCCTGCTGAATTCACTCTCGCAGGCGCTCGTCAAGGTCGCCTCGCCCGGCGTGCCCGACTACTACCAGGGCACCGAGCTGTGGGACTTCAGCCTGGTCGACCCCGATAACCGGCGCCCGGTGCAGTTCGCCGCCCGGCTCGATGCGCTGGCCAGGCTGGAGAAAGCGCGCCCACGCCCGGCCGATCTCCTCGGCGCGCTCGGCGACGGCCTCGCCAAGCTGCACGTCATCCGCGAAGGCCTGAAGCTGCGCAAGGCGCATCCCGCGCTCTTCCACGGCGCCGAATACCGGCCGCTGCATGCCGACGGCGGATTCGAGGAGAACGTCATCGCTTTTTCGCTCGGTGGCCATGTCGTCGCCATCGCGCCGCGTCTGTTCGCTCGTCGGCTGGGCGACGCGATGGCGCCGATCGGCTCGTTCTGGCGCGATGCGCGCCTCCTTCTGCCCGAAGGCGAGTTCACCGATGTCCTCAGTGGCGCGCGCCACTCGGGCGGACCAACGCCGATGGCCGAGCTGCTCGCGGAATTCCCCGTCGCGCTGCTTATTTCGGCCTGATTCCCTCGGTCGAGGCACCGTCGACGAGCTTCGTCAGCGCAATCTCGCTTTGCGCGGCGCCCGTCTCCACCGCTTCGAAGCGCGGCGCTTGCCGGCACCACTCGTCGGACCATTGCTTGAGCTCAGCACTGCGCTCCGATAACTGGAAGAGATCGGCCAGCCAATGACCCGAAGATTCGTTCGGCGGTGGACGCAAGGGGTCCGGCACGCTGAACCTGAGGAAGGTCGGCTCGCCGGCCCGCACGGCGATTTTTTTCTGCACGGCCGGAAAGCATAGATTCCTGACCACGAGCTGATGCTCGCCGGGCGGAAGGAGCACGACGCCGTAGCCTGCGTTCTGCAAGGCAAAGAGCTTTTCGTCGCCGACGTAGACGTCGGGAGACTTGCCGCTCTCGTTCTTGTTCGCCGGCCGGTAGATGTAGACCGTGGCGAGCTCCGCGGCCGGCGGCACCAGGGTGAAGTCCGGTCCCGGCGCCGTCGCGCAGCCGGACAAGCCCGCGCAGAGGACGAATCGCGCTATCCGCATGGCGGCATCATAATCAAACGATGAAGCTCAAGCTCAGCATCGGCCTGATGCAGAACCCGCGCACCTGGCCGATCTTCGATGGCCGCGTGAAGCCGGACGGCATCGATCTCATCCCGAGCGAGGTCTTCGCTTCCGAGCTCTTCTGGCGCGAGCTCAAGTTCGAGGACTTCGACCTCGCCGAGATGTCGATGTCGACGCTGATGATGGCGGTGGCGGCGGGCGACCGGCGCTTCGTCGGCATCCCGGTATTCACCACCCGCAAGTTCTTCCACACCGAGATCCTGGTGCGGCGCGCGGCGAAGATCGACCGCCCGGCCGACCTGAAAGGCAAGCGCGTCGGCGTGCCGGAATACCAGCAGACCGCCGCGCTCTGGACGCGCGGCGCGCTCGAGCACGAGTGGGGCGTTACGGCGCGCGACATGGAGTGGTGGATGGAGCGCGCGCCGTCGCACAGCCATCGCGGCGCGGTCGGCTTCGAGCCGCCGCGGGGCGTGGTGATCCGGCAGGTGCCGGCGGACAAGAGCCTCGGCAGCATGATGCTCGCGGGCGAGATCGACGCGACGGTGCATTACATCCGGCGCACCAACCTCGTCGACCGCAGCACGATCGACCTCGCCGGCCATCGCGACATCAAGCCGCTCTTTCCGGATCCGCTCGCCGAAGGCGTGCACTACTTCAAGGAGACCGGGCTGTTCCCGATCAACCACGGCATGGTCATCAAGCGCGCTCTCGCCGAGCAGCATCCATGGGTGGTGCTCAACGTGCTGAAGGCCTTCGACGCGGCGAACGACATCGCCGAGCGCGAGCGCGTGGAGCACGCGCGCTATCACATCGACGCCGGATGGGTGGTGGAGGCGGCGCTGCGCACGCCGCTCGTGCGGCACGGCGTGAAGGCAAACCGCCTGGTGCTGGAAACCGCTGCCCGGTATTCCCAGGAGCAGGGCCTCACGCCGCGACTCGTCGGGCTCGAGGAGCTCTTCGCGCCCCAGGTGCTCGAGCAGTAGCTGCGGAATTTAGCGGACGTGCCGCAGCACCTGGCTGCGGAAATCGGTGTCGGTGGCGTTGTCGGCGTGCAGGAGCGGCAGGTCGATGAAGGCGATTGCGCCCATGCTCTTCGCCGCGATGGCCATCGCCTCGACCATCACCGGCGCCACGAGCCGGTCGCCGATGCGGCAGCCGACGAAAGGCATGCCGGGGAACTCCTGCCGGACCAGGCGCAGCAGGTCGAGCGCGCGCGTCTCGTCGAAGAAGACGCCGCAAAGCACGAGATTGAACGTGCCGCCGCGCAAGGCGTTGACGGCTTCGTCGTAGCCGAAGACCGGCACGACCTCGGCGTATTCGCCGAGCGCGCGGCGTACTGCCACGCCGCCCTGCGGCCGGACCGCGGCGAGGATGCGCGGCTTAGCCATCAGTCGGCGTGCAGCCCCGCCTTCTTCACCACGTCACCCCACTTCGCGATCTCGCCCTGGATGTAGGCGCCGGCTTCTTCGGGCGTGCTCGTCATCGGCTCGGTCGCCATGGTCGCAAGGCGCTGTTTGACCTCCGGCGCTTCGACGATGCTGGTCAGCGCGGTGTTGAGGCGGTTGATGATCGGGCGCGGCGTGCCGGCCGGCGCGAGGACCGCGTACCAGGTGGTGACTTCGAAGTCCGGCAGGCCGGCTTCCGCGGCGGTCGGCACATCGGGCAGGATCGGCGAGCGGTGCGAGGCGAGAACCGCGAGGCCGACCAGCCTGCCCGCCTTGATGTGCGGCGCCGGCACCGGGATGCCGATGAACGCGAGCTGCACCTCGCCCGCCAGCACGCCGTTCATCGCCAGGTTCACGCCCTTGTACGGGATGTGCACGAGCTTGATGCCGGCGACGAGGTTGAGCAGCTCGCCCGCGAGATGGTTCGACGTGCCGGCGCCGCCGGAGCCGAAGTTGAGGCCGCCGGGCTTCGCCTTCGCGAGGGCGATGAAGTCTTTCAGGTTCTGCGCCACCGACGGATGCGTGATCATCACGTTCGGCACGGCGGCGACCATCGCCACGGGCGTGAAGTCCTTCACCGGGTCGTAGTTGAGCTTCGAGTAGAGGCTCGGGCTGATCGCGATCGACGGCGCGACGAGCACGATGGTGTAGCCGTCGGGTGCCGAGCGCGCCGCGGCTTCCGCGCCCACATTGCCGCCGGCGCCGCCGCGGTTCTCCGTCACCACCGGCTGGCCGAGGCGCGTCGCGAGGTTCTCGGCGAGGAGCCGGCCGAGAAGATCGGTGCCGCCGCCGGGCGGGAAGGGCAGGATCATCCTCAGCGGCTTGGCCGGCCAATCCTGCGCATGGGCTTGGCCAGCGAGGAGGGCAACGGCGAGTAGCAGGGCTCTCAAATCGGCCTCCGATAGCGGACTTCGTTGAACGGGATCGGCACGAGCTGCGAATTCAAGCGCTCGGCGCCGTCGGGCCGGTAGCCGAGCCGCTCATAGAAGCGCCGCGCCGGATCGTTGCCCTTCACCACCCAGAGCGTCATCGTCTTGTGCTCGCGCGCTGCGGCCTCGCGCAACGCGTGCTCGCAGAGCGCGCGTCCGGCCCCCATGCCCCAGCGCTCGGGCGCGACGTTGACCGCGTAGATCTCGGCGACCTCGTCCGGCAGCGGGTCGCGCGTCGGGCCGAACGAGCAGAACCCGGCGAGCGCGCCGTCGACTTCGGCAATGGCGAGCCTCGACGGACCGCCGCGGATGATGCTCCTTGCCCACATGTCGGCGCGCTCCTCGACCGAGAGCGACGCGAGATAGTCGGCCGGCATGAGCTCGCGATAGGCCGCGCGCCAGGCGGCAATGTGGATCTCAGCCACCGTGCGTGCGTCTGCCGGCTTCGCGTCCCGGACGCTCAGGCTAGCCATTTCCGTCCAATGCCCTTCCAGTGCAAAGCGTACTGGATGCCTGCCTGGCGCAGCACCCAGGCAACGAAACTGTTGCTGTTCGGCCCCGGCCAGTAGCGATAGCGGCTGCGCTGCGGATAACTTCCTGGATCATTCAGCACGGACGCGATCCGCGCCGCCTCGTCGCCGGTCCAGGTGGCCGCGAGGCGCGACGCGCCGCCGCCGACGCCGTCCTCGGGCGCCTTGAGGTCGCAGTGCACGTGGCCGTAGCTGGTGCCGCCGGCGTCCTTCGTCTGCCATACTTCCCAGCGATGGCAGGCACCGGCGTCATCGAAGACGACGAACCAATAGTGCACGGCGATCGCGCCGATCAGGGGCAGCGGCGCATAACGGAGCTCGACTTTCAATGCGAACTATCCTGGCTGCGTTCCTCTGGCTGATTCTAAGCACCGCCACGGCGCAGGAATGGCCGACGAAGCCGCTGCGCCTCATTGTGCCGTTCGCGCCGGCCGGCGTAACCGACAACGCGGCACGCGTCATCGCCGAGCCGCTGGCGGCGCGCCTCGGCCAGGCGGTCGTCATCGAGAACCGCGCCGGCGCCGGCGGCAACATCGGCACGGCGGCCGTCGCCCAGGCCGAGCCCGACGGCTACACGCTGCTCCTCGGCTACGACGGCACGCTGGTGATCAACCCGCACGTCTACTCGAAAGTCGGATTCGACACGCTCGGCGATTTCGCGCCGGTGACCAAGCTCGGCGACGCGACGCTCATCGTGGTCGCGCATCCGTCGGCGGGGGTGCGCAATCTGAAGGAGCTGATCGACGCGGCGAAAACGAAGCCGTTCTCCTATGGCACCTCCGGCACCGGCAACACGACGCACCTCGTCGCCGAGCTCCTGAAGCAGCGCACCGGCACGAAGCTCGAGCACGTGCCCTACAAGGGTGGCGGGCAGGCGATCACCGACGTGGTCGGCGGCCAGATCCCGCTCGTCTTCACCGCCATCGCCACCGCGCAGCAGTATGTGAAGACCAACCGCCTGATCGGCATCGGCGTGCCGAGCGCCAAGCGCTCGAATGCGCTGCCCGACGTGCCGACGTTCCAGGAGGCGGGGCTCGCCGGATTCGACGTCTCGTCCTGGGTCGGCATCCTGGTCCCGGCGAAGACGCCGCGGCCGATCGTCGACAAGCTGCACCGCGAGCTCGAGGCGTCGCTCAGGACGCCTTTCGTGCGCGAGCGCTACGCGACGCTCGGCATCGAGCCGGTCGGCAACACGCCGGCGGAGTTCGGCGAAGAGATGAAGGCCGACCTCGCGCGCTGGGAGAAGGTCGTGAAATCCGCGAACATCAGAGTCGACTGACGATCAGCGCGGCGGGGGCAATGTGCTCGTCTGCACCACCTCGAGACCCGCGGGCGGCGTGATCCATCGATGCGCCGAGCGGAACCAGCTGAAGCGCGTGAGCCTCGGCCACTTCGGATCGTCCAGGGTGCCGATGCCTACGCCGCGCACGCCCGGCAGCGCTTCCAGCGTCCAAGTCACCTGCGTGCCGCACTTCGGGCAGAACTCGAAGCGCATCCAGCGATGGCTCTCGTCCGAGTGGTGCTCATAGCTTCGCAACTCGCCCCTCAGGAAGGTCACCTGATCGGCATTGAAGTAGCAGCCGACGCCGAAAGCACTGCCCGTGCGCCGCTGGCACATCGTGCAATGGCATGCGGTGGTGCGTAGCGGATCACCCACGGTGCGATAACGCACCGCGCCGCACAGGCAACCGCCTTCATGGGTCGTCATGGCTCATCTCCCGTAGCTTGCGCCAAGCTTTCTACTCCGGACGCAGATTTATCAGTTTGTCGTGCGTCTTGGTTTTGCCCCGAATTCTCCATTAAAGTCAGCGCTGCCCTGAATCGAGGGCCGGAAGGGGACAACCAGATCCCTCCGTGAGGCAAATACTTAGACTGTCTCAAGGGGAGACTCAATGAAGGCTAACCGGGCGCTAGTGCCTCTCGTGTGGATGGCACTCGCCATCGCAGGCTGCGCCACCATCGTGGGCGACAAGGTTCACCTGATGCCCATCACCAGCACGCCGAGCGATGCGCAGGTGGTGATCACGGACGAGCGGGGCGTGGAAGTGTTCAAGGGAACGACGCCGACCACGGTCACGCTGCAAAAAAGTACCGGCGAATACTGGGGCAAGAAAAGCTACAGCGTGAAGATCAGCAAGCCCGGCTTCGAGCCCCAGCTCATCCCGGTCATGGCGAGCCCGAACATCTGGTACATCGGCGGCAACATCATTTTCGGCGGGCTCATCGGCTGGTTCATCGTCGATCCCTTCAACGGCGGCATGTACAGCCTGTCGCCCGATACCGTCGCGTCGACCCTGGGGCGCACCGCGGAGAGCGACAAGCCGACCACCTCGCATAACAACAGCGCGACCGATGGCAGCATCACCATCATGCTGCTCCAGGACGTGCCGGCCGAGCTGCGAAGCAAGATGAAGCGCATCAACTGACGATGAGCGCCAGGACCGTCCTCTTGCTGGTGGCAGCCGCGTTCGGCGGCTTTGGCTGCACCGATGTGCCGATGCGGCACGTCGATCCTCCGCAGATGCGGCTATCGAGCGACATTCCGCGCCTGATCACGATCGCCGCGGCCGAGAATCTGCCGCACTCTGGGAAAATCCCCGACAAGCGCCTGTGGCGCTACATCGGCTCGGTTCCGGAGGGCGCGGTATACCGGCCGGTGAACACCACTTTCATGGTGGAGGCGAAGCACGCTCACGAGGCATACCTCGTCCTCAAGGATACGCAGCTCGTCGCGTATTACCTGCCGGCCGAGGGAACGATTTCCGTGCTTGAAGCGCCAGCTCAACTCAACGTCACGTCGCTAAAGGGGGAGCAATGAGGAAGACCATCACCGCTGCAATACTGGCTGCAACGCTGGCCTCGGGATGCGCCAGCGGCCCGACATTCAACGAGGCGAAGTCATCCTTCGTCGCTACCCCGCAGGGCCAAGGGCGGATCTTCTTCTATCGGACCACCGTGGCCGGTGCCGCGGTCCAGCCGTCGATCTATCTGAACGGCGACGTCGTGGGGAGCGCCGTGCCCGGCGGTTTCTTCTACGTTGACCGCCCCGCGGGCAAATTTGAAGTCAGCGCCTCGACTGAGACCGAGAACAAGCTCTCGTTCGTGGTCGATCCGGGACAGACCCGCTACGTCCGCCTGGACATGAGCATCGGCCTCTTCGTCGGGCACGTGGTGCCAAGGCTGGTGGACGACGAGCAGGGCGCCAAGGAAATTCAGGAGACCAAATACGTGGTGGAGGCGCCGAAGAAGTAGCTACGGCGCGACCTGCGCCTCGCGCTGGCCGGTCTTGTCGAGCGACTGGGCGACGAAGCCGGAGGCTTTCATCTCGTCGATGAATCCGCGCAGGTAGCGCGCGGCCCGCGGGCGGCCGCGCGGCAGCGCCATCGCCTGCTCGATGATCATGAAGTGGCCGGGCAGCACGCGATAGCCGGGATGGGCGCGCGCATAGTCGATCAAGGGTGACTTCACGCCCGCCGCCGCCTCGAGGCGCTCGGTGGCGAACTGCTCGATCGAGAGCTGCGGCGTCGGGCCGCGGACGAGCGTGGCGCGCTTGAGGCCGTCGCGCGAGAGGAAGAGGTCGTAGGCGCTGCCTTTCGACACCGCGATGCGCACGCCCTCGCGGTCGACGTCCTCGATCTTCTGGAACGGCGAGTCTTGCGGCACCAGGTAGCCGCCTTCGATCACGACGTAGGGCGCGGTGAATTCGATGTCCTTCGCCCGGTCGGGATCGCGCGCGACGAAGGCGATGTCCCAGCGGTCGTTGGTCGCGTCGGCGGTCACCCGGCCGGCGGCCGGGTAGGGCACGACCTCGAGCGGGGTGCCGGCGCGCTTCGCCACCTCGCGCGCGAGATCGACCGAGACGCCGCGCGGCTCGCCGGTCGCCGCATCCTTCTGCGCGAGCACCGGGTTGCCGAAGTTGATCGCGGCGCGCAGCTTCCCGGTCGGTGCGAGCTCGCGCACCACGTCGTAGGGCACCACGTCGGCGGTGACGCACCCGGACGCGAGCAGCATGGCAAGGAACGCGAGGCGTTTCATTGGTCGCTGCCGGAATGTAGCGCCGCGTGGTTGCCTTCCCATACGACTCGATCACTCATTTGACCCTTTCCTTTGCCCAATGGAACTTGTGAAGCGCACGGTGCAGGATCGGAGCAAGCACCACGCCTACGGTCACGAGGAAAACCAGGCCGCAGTACAGCGCATAGAGGCCGGCGAAGAGCTTGCCACCCGCCGTTTGCGGGTTGTGCACCGGACCCATGCCGCCGAGAAGCATCGAGGCGTCGACGAAAGCATCGAGCCACGTGAGGTGCTCGAAGTGCACGTAGCCCGCCATGCCCATGAAGAGCGAGCCGAGCACGACGGCCGCCGCGAATGCGGCATGCCGCAACATCCTCGCCAGGAAGCGCCCGCGGGTAGCAATCGGCTCGATGCGGGTCTCGTACATGTCTCAATAGATGCCAAGCGTGCGGCGCCCTTTGCGGTCGATCGCGCCGCGGTACATGCCTTCGCTGTTGAACGGCATCACGATGTTGCCGCGTCGATCGATGGCAATCAGGCCGCCATCGCCGCGCAACCCGGCGAGCTTCTTTATCGCGACATCGGCTGCTTTGCCGAGCGGCTCGCGCAGGTACCTCATGCGCGCGGCGACGTCGTAGGCCAGCACGCCGCGGATGAACGCTTCGCCCAGTCCGGTCCCTGAAACCGCGCACGCTTCATTGTCGGCGTAATTGCCGGCGCCGATGATCGGGGAATCCCCGACACGGCCGGGCAATTTTCCGGTGTAACCGCCCGTCGACGTAGCGGCGGCGAGGTTGCCGCCGGCATCGAGCGCCACCGCGCCGACCGTGCCGTGATGGCCTTCGAGCTTCTTCCGCAGCGCGACGAGCCTCTCCTTGGTCGAGAAGTAATCCTCGGGCACGAGGACGATGCCGTGCTTGCCGGCAAACCGCTCGGCGCCGCGGCCGACGAGGAGGACGTGCTTGCTTCGCTCCATCACGGCACGCGCGGCGAGCACCGGGTTGCGGATGCGGCCGACGGCTGCCACCGCACCCGCGCGCAGCGTCGCGCCGTCCATCACCGAGGCGTCGAGCTCGTGCTTCTCGTCCGTGTTGTAGCAGGCGCCGCGCCCGGCGTTGAAGAGCGGCGAATCCTCGAGCTCGACCACCGCCGCGCAGACCGCATCCATCGCGCTGCCGTGCTTGAGCTTCGCGTAGCCCGCCTCGAGCGCCTCCTGGAGGGCGGCCTTGTAGCGGCGGCTCGCGGCGGCTGTCATTTGCTTCCGCGGCATCGCGCCGGCGCCGCCGTGGATCGCGAGCGCGATTATTTGGGCACCACCTTGAGGGTCTGCGGTTCGTCCTTGCCCAGCACCGCAACCTGGACCGAGGTGCGCTCGACTTTCGTGAGCGTGGCGTTGCCCCCCGCCGGCTCGTTCAGCGCCACTTGGTGCAGCTTGCCTGCCGGATCGCGGAAGCTCGCCCATTGCTCTGCCGTGTTGGTGCCGACGACGGTCAGCTCGCGGACGCTGTAGAGCTCGATCGACCTTATGCGGCGCTCGAACGGCTCGCCGAGGAGCTCCTGCAGTGCCATGCGATAGCGCGTGAACGGGTATCTCGGCAGCGCGTGGTCGGCGCCGTGGGTGGGAAACGCGCCGAGGCCGGCCGCGGCGACCGAGCGATCGCCGTATTCGATCTTGAGGAGCCAGCGCGTCGAATCGGGCGCTTTCCGCTCGTAGTTGCCTTTCCAGCGCCAGACGTTCTGCCGGTCGAGGGTTCGGCGGAAGGCTGCCCATCGCTCGGGCGGCGGCGTGATCCGCTTCGTCTGGATCTCGGCGCCGAAGCGGGTCGTGTAGACGAGCGTATCGCCTTCGAGCTGGATGGAATGCGCCGGCTTGAATCCCGGCTGGATCTCGGTCACGAGCACCTTCGGCACCTGGGCGAAGCAACCTACGCTCCAGGCGAGGGCGACGAGCGCGAGCTTCATGGCTGGTGCTCCGCCAGCACACGCTCGAAGCGCGTGTCGGGCACGAGCCAGATGAGCGCGACCAGCGCATAGAGCGCGAGCGCGGCCCAGGTCACGAAGAAAGCGAGCGCGATGGCGGCGAGGTAGATCACGACCGAGATTTTGCCCTTGAAGTCCGAGCCCAGGGCGCGATGCAGTAGCGAATCGCGCGGATGATGCGCAAGCAGCACGCGCGTCATGATGAAGTAGGCGATGGCGGCGCCGAGCAGCACGACGCCGTAGACCGCGATCGTGATCGGCGCATAGTGGTTCTCGTCCATCCAGCCGGTGCAGAACGGCACGAGCGAGAGCCAGAAAAGGAGGTGCATGTTCGCCCAGAGCGTGGCGCCGGTCACGTGGTGCACCGCATGGTAGAGGTGATGGTGATTGTTCCAGTAGATCGCCACGTAGACGAATGAAAGCACGTAGGTGAGGAAAGTGGGTAGGAGCGGCATCAGCACCGCCAGCTCGGCTCCGTGCGGCACCTTCAGCTCGAGCACCATGATGGTGATGATCACGGCGAGCACGCCATCGCTGAACGCTTCGAGCCGGCCTTTGCCCATGCGCTACCTCCGCTTGAAGCAGTCCATAGTGTGATCGTCGACCATGCCGACCGCCTGCATGTAGGCATAGCAGATCGTCGAGCCGGCGAACTTGAAGCCGCGCTCGAGGAGATCCTTGGAAAGCGCGTCCGATTCCTTCGTCTTCGCCGGGACGTCGCCGCCGCGGCGCCGGTTGACGATCGGCCTTCCGCCGACGAAGCGCCAGACATAGGCGTCGAAGCTGCCGAATTCCTTCTGCACGGCTAGGAAAGCCCTGGCGTTGGTCGCGGCGCTCTCGATCTTCAGGCGGTTGCGCACGATACCTTCGTCCTTCATCAGCCGCCGCACGTCGGCGGCCCTGAAGCGGGCGACCTTGCGCGGATCGAACCCGGCGAATGCCTTTCTGTAGGCATCGCGCTTCCGCAGGATGGTTTCCCAGCTCAAGCCGGCCTGCGCACCCTCCAGCAGCAGGAATTCGAAGAGCACGCGCTCGTCGTGCACCGGCACGCCCCACTCCTTGTCGTGGTAGGCGATGCCGAGCGGCGTCGTGGCCCACGCACAGCGCATTTCTTTTGTTGGCAGCATGCTCCCTGCGGTTCACCTTACCCGAAACTGACTCGGCGTCGGTAGCAATTTCTGCAACAATCCAAACTGAGGAGGAGGAAAACACCTATGGCAGACATCGCTGCTGACGCCTCGCGTCCGTGGTATTCCACGCTCAACCGCAGCCAGTGGAACACGCTGTTCGCATCGAACCTCGGCTGGATGTTCGACGGCTACGAGACCTACGCGCTGATCCTCACCATCGGCGCGGCGCTGCACCAGCTGCTCGACCCGTCGCAGTACGCGGCGATCCCGAAATACGCCGGCATCGTCATCGGGCTCACGCTCCTCGGCTGGGGCATCGGCGGCATGATCGGCGGCATCCTCGCCGACTACATCGGCCGCAAGCGAACCATGATGGTCGCCATCCTGGCCTACTCGCTGATGACGGGCCTTTCGGCTTTCGCCTGGAACTGGGAGTCGTTCGCCGCTGCGCGCCTCATCGTCGGCATCGCCATCGGTTCCGAATGGGCCACCGGCGCCTCGATCGTCGCCGAGCTGTGGCCCGACCGCGCGCGCGGGCGCGGCGCCGGCCTGATGCAATGCGGCCTGGGCATCGGCTTCTTCGTCGCTTCGTTGGTGTGGCTCTTCGTCGGCAAGATGGGCCCGGACGCCTGGCGCTACATGTATTTCATCGGCATCCTGCCGGGCTTCTTCACGCTCTGGATCCGCAAGGGCATCCCGGAGTCGCCCAAATGGGAGCAGGCTGCGGCGCAGCGGCGCGCGGCGAAGGAACGCCATGAGCGCACGCGTTTCACGCTCGTCGAGCTCTTCGCCACGCCCGGCCTTGCGCGCGTCACCTTCTTCGCTTTCGTCCTTTCGCTCACCACTACGCTCACCTGGTGGGGCATCTCGGCGTGGCTGCCGCCTTACGTCGCGTCGGTGGCGGCGAAGGCCGGGCTGCCGGGGCCGGTTTGGGCGAGCTATGCGGGCATGGCGTACAACATCGGCGCAATCGCGGGCTATATCGGCCTCGGCTTCTTCGCCGACATGTATGGGCGCAAGCCCGTGACCCTGGTCTACATCGTGGTCGCCTTCCTCACCACGCCGTTGGTCTTTCTCTGGACGCACGATCTGTCGCTCCTGTTGCTGGCGGCCGTCGTGAACGGGTTCTTCAGCCTCGGCCTCTATTCCTGGATGCCGGTCTGGCTGCCGGAGCTCTTCCCGACGCGCATGCGCGCGACCGGGGCGGCTTTCGTCTTCAACACGCCGCGCTTCATCGCCTGGCTGGGACCGATCATCGCCGGAACGCTGGTCGCGAACTTCGGCGGCTTCAGCAACGCGGCGATGGTGATGGCCACGATCTATGTCCTCGGCCTCCTCAGCGCGCCGTTCCTTCCCGAGACGCGGGGCAAGCCGCTGCCCGACGAGATCGCGAGGTAGCTCATGCCGAAGACCGTCCTCATCACCGGCGCGGGCAGCGGCTTCGGCCGCGGCGCCGCCATCGCGCTCGCCGACCGCGGGCATAACGTCACTGCCGCGGTGCTGAACGACGCGCAGGCCAAGGAGCTGAAGAAGGCCGCGCCGAGGCTGAAGGTGATCAAGCTGGACATCACCAAGCCAAAAGACATCGCCAAGGTCGACAAGCTGAAGCCGGATGTCTTCATCGCCAACGCGGCGATCGGGCAGACCGGGCCGTTGTCGCTGATCCCGCTCGCGCGGCTGCGCGGCGTGTTCGAAGTGAACGTGTTCGGCACGTTCGCCGTGACGCAGCGCGTCGCGCAAGGCATGCGGAAGCGCCGCGCCGGCCGGATCATCGTCGTGTCGTCGATCGGCGGCGTGCGGGCCGGTGTCGGCTCCGGGCCTTACACCATGACGAAGCACGCCATCCAGGCGTTCGGCACGGCGCTGCGCGCGGAGCTGAAGATGTTCGGCATCGATGTCTGCTTGATCAACCCGGGCCCCTACGCCACGGGGTTCAACGATCGCATGGCGAACGATCCGGGGCCGTGGTTCAACCCCAAGAAGGTCGCGCCCGAGGACGTCGCGGTGATGGACCAGCTGAAGCAGCGCATCACCGTCGGCCAAATGAATCCGCACGAGGTGGTGCAGCGCTTCGTCGAGCTGGTCGAGGCCGACACGACCGAGCTCGTCAATTTCGTCCCGCCCGACATCGTCGAGCGCATGAGCAAATCCATGCCCGCACGATGATCAATTCCGGACAACGTCCGTAATTATTTTCATTGTCCGGAATTAGATGAAGATCGACTGGGATGCGCCGGTCGAGATGGACGACGGGCTCGTCCTGCGCGCCGATGTCTTTCGTCCGGACAGCGGCCGACACCCCGTCGTCCTGAGCTACGGCCCGTACGCGAAGGGGCTCTCGTTCCAGGAAGGCTACAAGTCGATGTGGGCGCGGCTCGTGAGCGCGGCGCCCGAAGTGCTCGAGGGCTCTAGCAACAAGTACCAGTGCTGGGAGCTCGTCGATCCGGAGAAATGGGTGCCGGACGGCTACGTCTGCGTGCGCGTCGACTCGCGCGGCGCCGGGCGCTCGCCGGGCAAGATCGACATCTGGTCGCCGCGCGAGGCGAAGGATCTCTACCACTCGATCGAATGGGCCGCGGCACAGCCGTGGTCGAACGGAAGAGTGGGCCTCAACGGCATTTCCTACTTCGCCACCAATCAATGGCAAGTCGGCGCGCTGCGTCCCCCGCATCTCGCGGCGCTCTGCGTATGGGAAGGCTTCTCCGACTACTACCGCGAGCTCGCCCGCCATGGCGGGATCCTCAGCGGCTTTATCGACAGCTGGTACGAGCGCCAGATCCTGCGCATGCAGCACGGCGTCGGCACGCGAGGCGCGCGCAGCGTAGTGACCGGTGAGCCGGTGGCCGGGCCGGAGACGCTACCGCCGGAAGAGCTCGCGAAGAACACGACCGATCCCGCGGGCGAAGCGCTGCGCCGGCCGCTGGTCGACGACTACTACCGTGCGCGCATGGTCGACTTCTCGCGCATCGAGGCACCGCTACTGTCGGCCGCGAACTGGGGCGGGCAGGGCCTGCATCCGCGCGGCAACTACGAGGGCTTCCTCGCCGCCGGCTCGAAGGAGAAGTGGCTCGAGGTGCACGGCGACACGCACTTCACGCACTTCTACTCGAACTACGGCATGGGGCTGCAGAAGCGCTTCTTCGGCCGTTTCTTGCACGATCGTGACACGGGCTGGGACCGGCAGCCGCACGTCTCCCTCAACGTCCGCCACCCGGGCGAGCGCTTCACGCTGCGCGCCGAGAACGAATGGCCGCTCGCGCGCACGAGATGGACGAGGATGTATTTGCATCCCGACCGCACCTTGAAAATGGTGACAGTCACCAATTCTTCGACGCTTGACTATGACGCGCTGGGCGAAGGCCTGATGTTCTCGACACCGCCGCTACCCGAGGAGATGGAGATCACCGGGCCGGTGGCGGCGAAGCTCTGGCTCTCGTCGGAGACGACGGATGCCGATGTCTTCCTCGTGCTACGGGTATTCGATCCCGCGGGGAAGGAGGTGACTTTCATCGGCTCGAACGATCCGCGCACGCCGGTCGGCATCGGCTGGCTCAGGGCATCGCATCGCAAGCTGGATCCGCAGCGCTCGCGGCCGTACCGTCCCTGGCACGCGCACGATGAGCTGCAGCCCTTGCAGCCCGGAGTTCCGGTCGAGCTCGAGGTGGAAATCTGGCCGACCTCGATCGTCGTGCCGCCGGGCTATCGCCTGGCGCTTACCGTGCGCGGCAAGGACTACGAGCACGACGGCACGGACGCAGGGATCGCGAATGCGCCGTATCCGATGAAGGGCGTCGGACCCTTCACTCACACCGATCCGCGCGACCGGCCGGCGGAAATCTTCGGCCAGCGCTACACGCTGCACTTCGCCGCGGGCAAAATGCCTTACGTGCTGTTGCCCGTCATTCCAGAAAAGTAGGAGGACGCATGCGCAGTTTCTTGTTCGCCCTATTGCTCGCCGCCGGCGCCGCGCTCGCGCAGGACTACCCGGCGAAGCCTGTGACGGTGATCGTGCCCTTTCCCGCCGGCGGGCCCACCGACCAGGTCGCGCGCCAGCTCGCCGCCAAGTTCGCCGAGAAGCTCGGCCAGCCCTTCGTCGTGGAGAACGTGAGCGGCGGCAACACGATCATTGCTTGCCGGCGCCTCGCGCAGTCCACGCCCGACGGCTACACCCTCTTGGTGCACAACCTCCAGATCACGGCGAATCCGGGGCTGTACGGCGCCAAGCTGCCCTACGACACCGAGCGCGACATCACGCCGGTGGGATTCATCAACCATAACCCGCTCGTGCTGGTCGGCCGCAAGACGCTGCCGCCGAATACGCTGGCGGAGCTCACTTCCTACATGCGTGCCAACTCGCTCAATTTCGCGCATCCAGGGGCGGGCACCACCGGCTTCATCACCACCGCGCTCTTTCTCCAGGAGGCGAAGCTGCAGGCGGTGCTCGTGCCGTATCGCGGCGCCGCGCCGGCGCTGCAGGACATGATCGGCAACCACGTCGATCTTTTCTTCACCACGCCGCAGGCCGTGCTGCCGCACATCGCGGCGGGGCAGATCAAGGCCTATGGCATTACGTCGAAGGAGCCGTACGCGCAGTTTCCCGGCGTGGCGAGCATGGTCGAGCAGTACGGGTCGAAGCTCGAGATCCAGTACTGGCATGCGCTCTTCGCACCCGCCGCGACGCCGCGGCCGGTGATCGACAAGCTGAACGGCGCGCTCCAGGCGCTGCTCGACGATCCGGCGGTGGTGAAAAGCTGGACCGCGACCGGTGTGCTGCCCTATGCGAAAGACGAGCGGTCGCTGGCCGCAACCCATGCGCTCTTCAAGAGCGAGATCGAGCGCTGGGGCGAGGTCATCCGCGCGAACAACATCAAGCCTGTCGACTAGGCTTTGAGCCGCCGCGCGATCATCATCGGCGGCTCGATGGGCGGCCTCTTCGCCGCCGCGTTCCTGCAGCGCATCGGCTGGGAAGCGCACGTCTACGAGCGCACGCCCGATGACCTGGCGACCCGCGGCGCCGGGCTCGGCACGCACGACGCGCTGCTCGAGGGCTTGCGCGCGCTCGGCATCGATACGGGCGAGCGGCTCGGCGTGCTGGTCCGGGACCGCATCTGCCTCGGGCGCGACGGCAAGGTCGTGGCGCGCCGCACGCTGCCACAAGTGATGACGCACTGGGCACGCATCTACGAGGCGCTGCGGCCGCTGGTCGATCGCGACCACTTCCATTCCGGGCATGACTTCGTCGGCTGCCGGCGGGCCGGCGCCGGGGTGGTGGCGCAGTTCAAGGGCGGCAACGAGGCGGCGGGCGAGCTCCTGATCGCCGCGGACGGCTTGCGCTCGACGGCGCGCTCGCAGCTCCTGCCCGACGCGCAGCCCCGCTATGCCGGCTATGTCGGCTGGCGCGGCACGGCGAGAGGTATCGATCTGCCGCCGGAGTACTACTTCGGCCTGCCGGGCAGCGAGATGATGCTGACTTACCCGGTGCCGACCGGCGAATGGAACTACGTCTGGTACCGGCCGACGACCGAGCGCGAGCTCGCCGACCTGTGCACCGACGCGAGCGGGCAATGCCACGGCTCGGCGATCGCGCCGCCGCTGATCCGGCCCGAGCTCGCGGCCAGGCTGAAGCGCGACGCGCGCGAGCTGCTCGCACCCGCGCTCGCGGACATCGTCGAGAAATCGCAGCCCTTCTTCCAGGCGATCTTCGATCTCGAGTCGCCGCGCGTCGCGCTTGGGCGCGTCGTGCTGATGGGCGATTCCGCTTTCGTCGCGCGTCCGCACGTCGGCATGGGCGTCACCAAGGCATCGCTCGATGCGCGCTGCCTCGCGCGCTCGCTGGAAGTTTCCACGGCTTTGGATGCAGCCCTGGAGCGCTACGATCGCCTGCGCTGCGAGTTCGGCCGCTGGTGCGTGCAGCGCTCACGCGCCATCGGCGCTTATATCGAGCGGCGCGAGCTGCCTGATCCCGAGCAGGTCCTCTCGGAAGTCGGCGCCGTCCGCGCCGACATCCCGATGTCCTACTAGCGGTCGAAGTGCGTGTAGGCGATGGGGAGGCCGATTGCCAGCACGACGACCGCGGCGGCGGTCTTGAGCGACGCCACCGCGAGGAGCAGGAGCGGAAGGAGCAGCAGCACGGCGACCGGGATCCACGGCATGGGCGGCGCTTTGCCGAGCCTCGAGCGGAGCTTCGCGAGCCACGGCGGCCCGCCGGCGGGCGCGGCGCCGTGGGCGAGCATCGGCCGCAGCGCGCGCAGCTCGAGCCACGAGAAGAAGAGGTAGACCTGCACGAGCGCGCTGCCGATGAGCACGACCGGCAGGGCGACGATGGCGAGGAAGGCGCGCAGTCCGCCGTGGTCCATCTGCGCCATGACGCCGATGCACAGCATGATGCTGATGAGCGCGCACACCGCCATCGCCGGGGCGACCAGGTTCATCCGGTCGCGCACATGGCCGCGGAAGGCGTCGCCCTTCTCGTAGCGGCGCACGAGGTTCAGCGCCTCGTTGAAGATGTCCATGGCGCCGAGGATACGGAATTAGTCGAGCGTGCGCTTGTAAAAACCGAGGCCGATGAGAATTACGACCAGCATGAAGGCCGTGATCGGCCAGATCTGCGGCACGAGGTCGAGCAAGCCGTTGCCCTTGAGCATGATGCCGCGCACGAGCAGCAGGAAATGCGTGAGCGGCAGCAGCGAGCCGAGCCACTGCGCCCACTCCGGCATGCCGCGGAACGGGAACATGAAGCCCGAGAGCAGGATCGACGGCAGGAAGAAGAAGAACGTCATCTGCATCGCCTGCAGCTGGTTGCGCGCGATCGACGAGAAAGTGATGCCGAGCGTGAGATTCGCGGCGATGAAGAGCGACACGGCGAAGTAGAGCAAGAGAAAATTGCCCTGCATCGGCACGTCGAAGAGGAGCTCGGCGCAGATCAGGATCAGCGTCACCTGGATCAGGCCGATCATGATGTAGGGCACGATCTTGCCGGTCATCACCTCGATCGGCAGCGCGGGCGTGGCGAGCAGGTTCTCGAACGTGCCGCGCTCGCGCTCGCGCGTCATGGCGAGGCCGGTCATCAGCACCATCGTCATGGTGAGGATCGTGCCGATCAGGCCCGGCACGATGTTGTAGGCCGTGATCGCCTCCGGGTTGTAGCGCCGGTGCACGCGCACGTCGACCGGCGCGGCGACCGGCTTCATGTCGGAAAGCGTGCCGCTCAGGTCGCGCGAGAGCGAATTCACCACCTGCTGCAGCGCGGCCACGGCATTGCCGATGGCGGCGGGATCCGACGCGTCGGCCTCCACCAGCAAGACCGGGCGCTCGCCGCGCACGAGCTTGCGGCCGAAGTTCTCGGGAATGGTGATGGCGAACTGCACGCGGCCCTTGGCGAGCAGGTCCTCGATCTCGTCCTCGTCCTTCACGTTGTGCGTGATGCGGAAGTAGCCGCTCGTCTGCATCGCCGAGAGGAGCGTGCGCGAGTAGGGGCTCGCGTCGGCGCTGAGCACCGCGGTCGGCAGCCGCTTCGGGTCGGCGTTGATCGCGTAGCCGAAGAGGACGAGCTGCAGCACCGGGATGCCGATGATCATGCCGAACGTGAGCCGGTCGCGCTTGAGCTGGATGAACTCCTTGACGATGAT